>Ga0123342_1002299_pt1 | contig 31793 bp, 25 predicted proteins | sample Turbeawhitnodule_FD_89960 | JGI IMG/M metagenome (GOLD analysis project Ga0123342, IMG submission 89960) | Root nodule microbial communities of legume samples collected from Mexico - Turtle bean Mexico white nodule | ecosystem: Host-associated > Plants > Roots > Nodule | place: Mexico: Nepantla... | reverse complement strand
AACAACCGCTACACATAATACTGCAGCAAAAACATCAGGTTCCTCAAAATTTTAGAAGGGCATTAAGTACAAGGTTGAGGAGGCTTGTTAGTCAAGGGAAACTTGAAAAGGTAATTTAGTTTCAATATATTGAAATGGTGATTTTACTGATGTATTGCATATTATAGTTTTCTTACTGTTGTAAATTCAGGAAACAACCTCTCTGCTTGGTGGAAAACTATGTATATCCACCCTCACCACTCCTCAATTCTAACAAAGTGGGAATCTCATGCACTGCACTTTCTTTTTTGTATATTATATTAATTTATTCAATTTTATTATTTTAACTTGTAAATATCATGCTCAGTTTGATGAGTGAAACACAATACTTGGCTGACATGGCTTTAATGTCCATGTAATTAGTACTGAATCATTGTTCTTTTTTTTTCCTATAGAGCAAGCATCGGCCTCCTCCTATGCTCCTCAATCTTGTTGTCTTATTATCTTATTTTGAAGTTGCTTTGCCCTTCAGACCTTTTGTTAATTCAGAAGTCGCCCTTATTCAATCTTTGTTAATATATTACTGTTCTTTACTACATATTTGTACTCTAGGATCTAATTGGAGTTCCTCAAAGGAAAATTATAGATTTTGTTACATGTTCATAGTAGGAGAAATACATTCTTATATGGGTGGGGGAATGATATGTAAGTTGCTCATTGGTTATGATACTACAACCTATATTTTCGTATGTTGTTGTGATCATAATTTATAAATTTTTTATATGTATATGCAGTACTGAACCATTAATATTTTTTTCTATAGACATTTACCAATATTGTGCATTTATGTTTTTTCCATGCACCAAATTTGCACACACCCTTGGACACAAACACATATGTGAAACACTTTTGAAATTGTATCTATTGGTATATTTTTGTATTATAAAGCAATTAGTAATGTGGTCTAAATATTTGCACATTTATGTATTTTTACACAATCATCATACCTGTGTTGTACTATGTCATATTTAAGTTGAAATATCTTGAAGCTTGTTTCCAGTTTTTGAGGATTTCTCTACTCTTTACCATCTACAGGTACAAAATTGTTACAAAATAAAAAAAGATGTTTCCTCAGGGACAAAATCACCTCCACCAAAACCAAAGGATGTTCGGCCACTGCAGCTACAACCACAACGGCAACCCCCAACTTCTGTCTTTACGGCATCTAATGCCACAGTAAAGGAAGCTGCAGATACTGCAGCCTACAGAGTTGCTGATGCTGAAAGTAAATCATACCTGGCTGCGGAAGCAATAAAGGAGGCAGAAAAAATATCATTGCTGGTTGAACATAGTGATTCAATGTTGCAGCTAGCAAAAGACATATATGAACAATGTACTATAGATAGCCTATCTTTCGTGCCTATAATTTGTGATTCTTTTAATATTATTGATTGACTATAACTACCATTGATCTTGTGGGTCTATTCATGCAGGTTCCCGTGGTGAAATTATCCTCTTGGCCTAAGATGGTTAACGGAAAAGGTCTATAAATATATTCATCTTGATGATGACTTCTAAATGTAAAATTTGGTTGATTAAACGAGATAGAATTTAACAAAATTTTGTTTGGTGTATTGTACCAGATTCTTTTAACAATTTTTATTCTTTAAATTTGCTTGGAAGGTCATGTTTATAGGCTTGCTTATTCATGGGTCTTGACTCTGGTAGTCTGGAATCTGATCCTTCCTATCTATTTCCTTTAATTGAAAGTGAAACTTATATGATTGCTTTGGGTGATGTTAAAATATTATTAAATCAACAACATTTTTCTATGCTGTAGTTTAGACGCTTGAAGTAATCGAATTATACACTTGTAAAGTATTAGTTTGATTAAGACTTTATATTGATTTATAATTAAATATAAAATATTTGTATATAATTTTGATGTTTATTTTAGGGTTGACGAAGTTAGCCCCTCAAAAATTGATTGATTGGGTTAGTGTTTTCATTACTCCAACATGTTTTGTCCCGTTTTGCCTAGTTAGCCAAATTTACGGATTAGCCTGTCTTTTTTTTAAATTATATATTAAAATAATTTCAAAAGGTTAATTTTTTTTGTCAACAATTTTATATTATATTATATATCTATTTTAAATTTTAAAAATTGAAAAATTAATATCAAACAAGCTTGTTAGTGCTGATTTTTAATAAAGATTGTTTTATGAAAAATTTATACAATTGACAATAATTTCATTCGCATGTATAATTATAATTGATGCAAGTGCTAAACATTAAAGGTCGATGCTTCTTCCTGTTGTAAAATTTCTTGTAGTTGCTGAAAAAATACCTTATTCATTAAAATTGATACTGCAACAAAAAAACTATTTCAAAATTTTCAAAAGCAAAATTTCAAGATTTTTTAAAAGTGCTAGGAAATATAGTCGCCGTAATTCTTAGCGGTGTCATAAAGTGACGTGTTGTATCATAAAAAAATTAAGATATTGAAAAACAATGACTGTTCAAATGCATGTTGAGATGGCTAACATAACACGCAGTAAAATAACCTATTACTCTGCTATTAAAGTCCTGGAACAACATCATATCCTCTGCAGAAAAAAAATGTCAGAAGAAAAACATTTAACATGAAATGACGTCATCGGCAGCACAAAAAAAAATAAAACAGGAATTGGAAATCCTGAAGTTATACCAGGGTTGCCTCCAAGGACTTTGTAAAACTTGTTTGTTCAAAAGGAAAAACAAAATTCAAGTTCTACCAAGATCACCACATAATTCACAACCATACAATGTCTACAGCAAAACCATCATGAATCCCAATTCATCCACAACATGACAAATTTTCAAAAATTTAGACTACAGAAGCACAAGCCCAAGCTCCGACGGCTTCAATGCATGCCTCATTCGGTAGTTGTAAAGATAATAATGAAGTTTTCCATCACCTGGTCCAAACTTCAGTTCCCTCAAGAAGCTCTCATTCTGCATGACATCCAATGCATTGAAAACATCATAATCCTTCTGTTTTGCGACAATGAGAGCATCATTCATCAGCTGAAGCAAAGGTGTGACAGTGGAAACATTATAGAATGAATATGCTGCTTTCAAAAGTGAATAACTTGGGTGGCCAAGGATAGAAGAAGGAAGTGTGTAGAAACTACAGAAGTCAGTGACCTCATGAGTTTCAGGACTTTCAACCAGAAAACTATCAATAACATCCTCCTTTGGCAGAAGCCAATGCTCCACATCATTTTCATCAAAATCGGGTGCAACAGCAAAACGGCTCAAATAAGTCCTAATTAGCCTTGTAACTGCAGGAACATCATGAATTTCCATTTTTCTAAACCCTGGGGTGATTGTTGATTCTGGCAGCTTGTAAAGCTTGATGGTTCGACTCATTGTCATTCGTGCACCAAGCCGAGAGAAACCAACATCAATTAGCTTCTTGGGATTCAAAGATCTGTGCCAGTATTGACAAGTAGCTATTGGTGTAGGAAGAATTACTCCAGCAGTGTAAGCTGCTTGCCACATATTTTCCAGGTGCACCCTCCTGGTCACCTCTTTGATCATGACAGGAGCAAGCCTCTTTGTTCGAAGTTTCTTATGGACGCATAGGAAATTGATCTCTGCCATGTGAACAACCTCATCACGAACTCGGATTCTAGCAGGAATACCTGTTATGAAAGCAACCATCTTCTTGGTACTTTTAACACGAACACCAATATGCCAACTCCTGAAATATCCAGGAGGTTGGAGAGCCCAGCGCAGAAATTCTTTAGAGTACTTAAATCGAAACATGTTCTCATCATCCTCAACATAATTATGAGCAAGAAGGTTGTAAACTTCCTCACACATCTGCTCGGAGTTGATGTCACAAGTAACCCATTCATAGTGGTCAGGAAGGTTGTATGGTTCTTGTTTGACCTCAGATAAAGGGGTTGGAAGTTCAATAGGGCCTTCTGTCAAACTGGAGTCTCCTATATCCTTGAACTGCCCAACAGGTTGTGTTTCCCAAAATTTATGTCTTTTATCCAGAGAGAGAGATTCTTGAACTTTTTGTACTAGATTATCCAATGCAAGATCACTTTCAGCTGGTGAATTCCCATCTGGGTTGGGATTTGGTGTTTCTTCAGGTGATCCAGAGGAAGGATTGCTATCAACCATTTGAAATGCTTTCCAAAAGCGGTCTGAAAGACAAAATAAAGATTTTTCAGCATACAAATTTAGTAGAACAAAGCACAATTTTCTCCTAATTCTCGCGACTTCAGCATTCCATAATCAATGCCTTGTGGCCAACTATTATATGATATATATATATATATATATATATATATATATATATATATATATAATAGCATATAATGCCCAAACTAATATTTAGACTTAAATACTGGCTCCTTGATCTTTATGATACCATTACAAGCCAAGATCCAGTGTGGGCCAAATAAAAGAAATAAAAATGCCTACAGGCTATCTCACATTCTCATTTCAAATGAACTAATAAACATACAACTTAACTTTTAAAGAAGCTCTAGTTTTTTTGAAATGTGAGATACACATGTTTAGGTGAAACAAGCTGTCATACTATGAAATGCATATTTGATGGGAACAGAGTTGCACTAATAGATAATGATAAGTATTTATTTTCACATAACAAGTTAACAACTTCTTCTGCACATATTAATCAGCATGGGCCATTATGAATTTACTTTGCACAGCCACAAGATCCTTGAAGCAATGCTTGCATGTTTAAAGTGACTTACTCTAGTTGGAAACTGCTACTTCAGTGAAACAAGTAAAATTAGCTTTGGCTTTGGTATTCAGAGGATAAAATAGTCAAATTGAAATCCACCAAGTAAAATCTAGTACAGTTCACAAATAGATTTATGTATGATAATAGAATAAGAAAAAGTAAAATTTCCAACAAGCAACATTCAACAGAATTAATATTTCCAACATTCATCACCAAACCACAGGATCCATTATTTTCCTTTTTGGTTAGCACCAAGAATATCCCCCAACCAATAGTCGGAGATCCATCGTAGTCCAAGGCAAACTGAACACTAAACCCATTACTATAGGAAACATAAACCAGAAGGTGCATTTCCATCTGGGTTTCTTCAGGTAATCCAAAGACAACATTAGAAGGACAATCTGAAAGACAAATGACCATGTTCCAACAGTTTGATAAAAGAGGGAAAAGTTTCCCTAAGCACCGAGTAGCTGCAAAAGTTTAAGAAGAGATATTCCTCTACAATTCATCGGGAGGCAGAACACCTAACCGAAATTTTACCTAACTAAACTATATTTAAACTGTTGAGCTTCCAAACAAGTTCATTCTATTTTAAACTTCAAATTTTACATTTTTCTTTCTTAGAATTTGAATTTCAGCTTAATTAAACTCCAAAAACTAGTTTATACGACTAGGGTTATCCACTTCCCATATTCACTATTTTAGTCATATCACATCATTAGTCAATATGAATCTCCAACACAACTGTTCAATAACCCAACAATCTATTTTCACTTCTTTGGCACAAAAACAAGAAAACGTGACCAAACAACAAAGCTTGAACATATATGTTCATCTGATTATACTAAAGCAATTTTGAAAAAGGGAAAGGAAGTGAAATCGAAGAAGGTTCAGAGCATCTGAAAGTAAGCAAGTTTAGACGAGTTTCATCAGGGTTTGGAGCAAAGTAATTAGTAATGAGTGAATTTACCTGAGAGTGTGAACGAGTGAAGAAGAAGAAGAAGAGAAGAAGAAGAAGAAGAAGAAGAAGAATGGAATCAACCAAAACTGTGGGCGATATCGTGAGATCCGATTCTCTCACTGACAGAGGAGTTTGGTTCCCTACTTTAGGCCTTCGCTAAAACTGTCCAATGGGCCGGGCCCATAATCAGCTTTTCTTTATTCAAAATTGCTTCCTCCACCACCATAATTGCTTCTTGCACTTCCCATAACTGTAGAATATTAAAAAAATTCTTCATGTTCTGTCTCCAATATTAAAAAGATGACCCAAACAATGTGAACAAATTTTTTTTTCTTCCTGCCCCTCCATAGGTTCTTCTGTCACTCTTATACACAACTTTTATCCTTTTTGTGTCACCCCACAGAATAGTTTCTGGATGTAATTTGAAAGCTAAAAAACACTTTCATATTACATAATTCGAAAACTAATCATGTATATAAAAAAAGACTTCTGAATTATGTAATCTAGAAACTAATTATAAATTTTTAAAAAAAATTGAATTATATAATTCAAAATATTACAGAAAAATATTTTTAGAAATATGAAAATTTATGGAAGTGAGAGTAGAATATATGAAAGTGCAGGAATAACCCAACAAAAATTATACTGCGAATAAGTTAACTATATGTGAATGAATAAAATGTATATATATATATATATATATATATATATATGAAATGAATCTTTTTGTGGGTTCATATATTTATTTAAATAGTTCGTTATAATATTGGGAATATAATTGTTGAAATAATAAAGATATGTTGATATTGTTATGATTTACACCCAAATGTTTTTATATATAATAAATAAATAGATAGATATCAGATTTACTAGTCACTTTCTTCTGTTGTTTATATAAAGAATAATTATATATATATATATATATTATAATTACTATCATAGTATATAGAAAACTAGTAACAACACTTTTTTAGAAAAAAATACAATAATTCGAATTTATACTATTTAGTATTGGGAATAAATCTAGTTCAGAGGAACATTAATTATAATTGACATTGTTTATTACAATTTGTCTTTTAATATAAAACAATTATCTTTTTTTTTTCAATTTAAAAAAATATATTTTTACTATCTTCTATATACATTTCTATTTATATATAAATTAAAATAGTTATTTTAAATGAAAATGTTTTTACAGCCTTTTTATTAAAAATGTTGTTAAAGGTTTTTTTTTATCAAGGTCAGTTTTAGAATAAAAATAAATAAATAAATAAATAAATTTCATTGTAGTATCCTATCATATCATGTTACTATTTGGTTAACTATATCAGTATCAAATCAAAATAAAAACAAAAATCAAAATAAAAACTGAAAATAGGAATAAGAAATTATGTTATTTATGTTTATTGATTGATCCCAGAAGGCATCTGAAAGGGTAAACGTGGAAGGCTATATTTACTGTTTTGCCCCTTCCTTCCTTGTTCCTATAACACTCCCTCTTCTTCTCATTCGCCTCCCTTTAACTCCACGGTGCAGATCCGAGGAGTTACTCCTTTGCTCTTTTTTCTCTTTCCTTATTGCAATACCAACCCTTCAAGTTTCCACCAGGTATCTTGTTTTGCTTTTCAATTTCATAAATTATCCATTGTTCATTCGTTTCTCTGCTATGAATCTGGGCCTGATCTATGTTTTCTTTTTTCGTTTTAATTCGACCCCGAAGTTTGTGATTCGTTCTTTATTAGTCTGTTAAGTTTTCGGGCAAAAAGATCGTATTTTTAGATTTAATGGATTGTGGGGGTAGTGCATGTTTGATAGGTTGATTTGCTTTTTGATACTGTGAAATTTTATACTCCACGCGAGCTTAAGTTTTGAATGATCACTTTTGTTTTTGTTGTTTAGTTTAACTTTGATTTTGGCACTGTTAAACTGAATCATGGAGGAGTTGGCAAAGTGGGTATTTGACACTGAAAGATTTGTTTTTTGGTATGACATGCATCCCTTTTGCCCTTTAGAATGTCTTCTCCTGACATCAAAGACAAACAGAAGTTTAATACTTGCACTTCCTCCTGTGTATTGCAAGTTTGGCTCTTCTGTTAAATATGTCCAGTGGAGGATGTCCTTTTTTTTTATACATGTCCAATAGAAACTCCTAGTGGAGGTATTGGTGGTTTAGTTATTTGTATGATGTTTGGTTTTCGTGTTGTTTTGGAACTATTGTTTTGTTATCTGTATCAATTTCGCCTGATTATTTGAGTGTATGGTCTTTCTTTTATGACAGAGGTTTTGCTTTTTCCAGTTATGGCAGGTTTGGCTCCAGAAGGAACACAATTTGATGGTCGCCAGTATGATGCTAAGATGAGTGAATTGTAAGTTCCTGTACTGTATTCTTCACTAGTTGTATTTAATGCTTGAGTTCTTTATTCATGTACTATTTTCTGTGATTGTATTTAAAATTTAATACACAGGCTTTCCACTGATGGGCAAGAATTCTTCACCTCTTATGATGAAGTCTACGAAAGCTTTGATGCAATGGGATTACAAGAAAATCTTCTGCGAGGGATATATGCTTATGGTATCTACTGGCAGATTGACCCTCTTAGTTTAAGTGCTTATTATTCATATCTTTTGTTTATGCCAATTGCTCTTTCAAAATCTTTAGAATTCAATTAAATGCGTAAACAAATTAATTTGTGGCAGATTAATTGAAATTACATGTAGTTTCATTAAAAATCATTTAGATTCATTGTTGTGTTTATATTATCATTATTAAGGATTGGGGATGCTTATACTTTATAACTTGCTTCATAATGTACATGTTAAATGAGCATCAACCATTTTCATTACATATTTATGACTGCACTTTTGTATTTTAAAATTTCCCTATGTACTTATTGGAAGACAACAAAACAAAGTGGGTACATGGTAAATGAATAAAATCTTGAGATTTTAGTTGTTTTGAAACTGATGAGATATTTCGTGAGGATATTAATGATGTACTTTGAAAAGTATTATTGTTACTCATGCTTCTCTTATCACAAAATGACGTGTTGGTGTTTTATTACTGTTCTTAAGGTTTTGAGAGACCTTCTGCAATCCAGCAACGAGGAATTGTTCCTTTCTGCAAGGGTCTGGATGTGATTCAACAGGCTCAATCTGGAACAGGAAAGACAGCAACATTCTGTTCTGGAATTTTGCAGCAGCTTGATTATGGATTGGTTCAGTGCCAGGCTTTGGTTTTGGCACCAACAAGGGAGCTAGCACAGCAGATTGAGAAAGTTATGCGAGCTCTTGGTGATTACCTGGGTGTTAAGGTTCATGCTTGTGTTGGTGGGACAAGCGTCCGTGAGGATCAGCGCATTCTCCAAGCTGGTGTCCACACTGTTGTTGGCACTCCTGGCCGTGTGTTTGACATGCTGCGAAGGCAGTCTCTTCGCCCAGATTGCATAAAGATGTTTGTTTTGGATGAGGCTGATGAAATGCTTTCACGAGGTTTCAAGGATCAGGTTCTTTTTCTGATTAGTTTCCACAATTTGATTAGTGCTCCAATCTTGGTTCTCATGTACCTGTTGATTATCTTATTCCTTTTGTTGTTAAATATCCTGGAAGTTTGAGGTGTGAATTCCCTTATGTTTATAAAGCACAAATAAATTAATCACTGTCCAAAACCTTTATGCAGTGAAGGCTTATGCTCATTATCTTCTATAGGAGTCTATAATATGGTATATTGCACTTATTACATACAATCTAGCATAATTTTTGAATGTATGGCATAGATGGGAAGGGTTATAAGACAAACAAAATACAATATTTGTTTATGTGGATTGGATACAAGAATTTTCTGTTCTTCAATCAAAATAAACATCCGTTAGAAAGGTAAAAGTTTATGTATTTTCATTCCATGACACTGAGAATATGTTGGTTGGTGTTGCAGATCTATGACATCTTCCAGCTGCTGCCATCCAAAATTCAGGTTGGGGTGTTCTCTGCTACAATGCCACCAGAAGCCCTTGAGATTACAAGGAAGTTCATGAATAAGCCAGTGAGAATCTTGGTAAAGCGTGATGAACTGACCCTGGAGGGTATCAAACAGTTTTATGTGAATGTTGACAAGGAAGAGTGGAAGCTAGAGACATTATGCGACCTTTATGAGACTCTGGCCATCACCCAGAGTGTCATTTTTGTGAATACCAGGCGCAAGGTCGACTGGCTCACTGACAAGATGAGAAGCAATGACCACACAGTCTCTGCCACTCATGGTGACATGGACCAAAACACGCGTGACATCATCATGCGCGAATTCCGGTCCGGCTCGTCTCGGGTTCTCATTACCACTGACCTTCTGGCCCGTGGCATAGATGTGCAACAAGTGTCTCTGGTGATAAACTATGATCTGCCAACCCAGCCTGAAAACTATCTCCACCGCATAGGGCGTAGTGGCCGGTTTGGAAGAAAAGGAGTTGCTATAAACTTTGTGACAACAGATGATTCCAGAATGCTGTCTGATATTCAGAAGTTCTACAATGTGACTGTAGAGGAGCTGCCATCAAATGTTGCTGATTTGCTCTGATGAGTTAATTTTTGTTCTCTGTTAAGTCATCAGTCATCAGGCCTTTTTTTATTGCTATCTCATTTTCTCTCGCTCTAAATATTTTATCCACATTAGAGATCAAAGACATATGATCTGATGCTATTTGTATTGGATTCTATAAATTTTGTTTAAATCAATCGATTAATTAGCAGGTTGCTGTTTCAAGCCTGCATTTACTTCATTGTCTCATCTGCATTTCTTTTTGTGCAGCACTTCCTGTTTCCATTGTAACTCATGATAAGGTAAACACCCCACAGCCTGCACTTGCCAATCTTTTCAGCATACAAGTTTTAAATCAGATTTCAGTTAACTATATTTAATACAACACTCTTGAAAATTAACCATGTTTTTAATTGTAAGGCAGAGTTCGATTTGCAGGCTTCTAAATCTATTGAAGTCCAAAATATTAATATTATTATGATCCATGGCAAATTTGTCAAATAGAGATGTACTGGGATTTTTTTTTATGGTTATTATTTTATTCATATTTTAAAATAAATTACATAGTCTTAGAATCAAAAGTTATAATACAAATGTACTATTTGATAATATTACATTTAAATATAATAGATGTGTTAGTTAATTTTAAATATATATATATATATATATATAATATTATATGTAAATATAATAGAGGATTTGGTCTAGTTCTAAATTTTTAATTCAAAATTTGAATAAAATTTTATCGAGAAAAAAATAAAATAATTTTTTCTTAAGTAGAGTTTTTGATTTTTTTATTATTATTTTACACTCAGTACAAAGCATATTTTATTACACTTTAACATTTTTTTTCTGTGTTGTGACCAAGTTTCTCCAAAAGTTATTTTCATCCCTCCATTCCATTGAGTAATACGTTTGAAAGTACTGGATGTTGCTTTTGTACTGCTTAAACATGATTTTTTAACGTATCTTTCTGATGTGAACCAAACACTGCATAATATAATTGCAGTATGTTCCTGAATTTTTTATTTTTAAAAAAAGCTCATGCTGATGATAGAAAATATATTTACTCAGTGACTATACAATGCAAACATTACCTTCAGTGCTGAATTATTGAAGTAAGGTTAAGAATATGACAGCATTCGAATAATATTGTATCAAATAGTTTGAAGAGGATTGCTTCAGTGGTAGGTACTGACACTGATAATACTAATAACCAATATTACTATGCACGTTCCACCAAATCTTTAAAATAAAGTTTGGTATAGAACTCTAAAATCAACTCAAGGAAAAAAAGGCACTTCTGGTATTGAAACTAAACACTTTTGTGCTATGAAAGAACAGAAAACTATGAAATCTATTAGTTTTGTGTACCAAATTCCTTTGGTTGGTAGTGTTATTGTATGTGGAACTAAGACAACAAGGATAAACGATTGAAAAATTGATTTCTTCTCTTTAATAGTGTTTGGCTGTTTTTTTCCTTTGTTACTAAGTTTCAAGTTTCGGTTCTCGGTCGAAAGTGTACTTGTAAAAGGTACTCCGATTATTAAGTAAGGATTCGGTGTATAATAAGTATGTATTGATTAGTACCTTTGTTTCATCTTTTGTGTTTGGACTATATTAAGTCATTTTCCTTAGTTAGATTTAAATTATTACACTTGAAAGCATCTTCCATGCCTTTTGCCTCTTCTGTCAATCATTTCAAGCTTTGAGAAGAAATACTTGAAATTTCAACCTAGATTGATGATGTCAGAGACACAAACATGTGGGATGATCCATTGGGATTAAGATACTATTTATGATGCAGAGTGTGGACCACAATTGACTAAAAAATCAGAGTGTTTTGCTTTTTCATGAACAGAGATTGGTTTTGGGGATTTTGTAAAATATACTAACGGAATGGGAGATGCTCCTCTGTCACTACTTATCCACTTTATAAATACATGAGTGTTCTATCTCTTTATTACCTATGTTTTTTATCCACTTATGTGCATAACACCAAATTCAAAAGCTATTAATGTAAATTTAGAATCTTGATCTCAAGTAACATAATCAGTGAAAGAAACTTCAGCTAAAATTGTGTGGAGGAAATAGGATCCATCTGAACTTAAAAGGACTGGTAATCTATTGAAATAGTAAAGTTCATTTCTTCATCTAACTTCTCAGTTAATACTTTTGAAGAAATCATTAGTAGCACCAAGAATTATAAGAAGTTAGTGTGTTTTTGCAAGTTCTCAAGTTTAGCTAAGAGGGCGGTGCATTAACTTGTATTTTGTCAAAAAGGGCATTACTCCTTTTCTACCATTGCTACCAGCTACTTCCATGCCATAATCAATTGGGAGTGATGATATATTTGACAACCATATATCATATTATAACTGAAAAGAAAAATAACTTTTTACTGAAATGCTACAAATGGAAAGATCTCAGTTTACAACATCAATATAATTTCAAAATTACTTCATTTCAACTAAGTTAATTATTAACTTTTTAGTCATAATCTGTAATCTGGTGCAGACTTATCAATTTATTTTGCTATAATCAATTTTATCACATCTATGTATAAAGAGTTAGTCAAACCAAAATACCTAAAACAGTTATGCCATGTTGGATGCCCCCCACTGACTTCATTAATCAAAACGACAAAACAAAGAATAACATTATCTTCTTCAACTGTCTCCTATTCAAAGATTTTATTATATGAAGTTAGGAAAGAAGCAATGAACAACACTGATAAAATACAACTAGAAAAAAGCAAAACCAACCGACCAACCTACCTTCTCTTTTAGCTTCATTCCTTCTCTCCTTAAAACTACACATCCTTAGTTCTTCACTCTTGTGTTTGTGTAGTGTGGTTTCCACCATGGAATTCAGATCCAAATCATGCAGGAGTGAGAGTCTGCAGCTTGAAAACTACAATGGAGGAAGGGTGGCCCCAACAGGTATGCAAGATCTGAGGTCTTACAGTTACAGTGCAAGCTATGCTGGTTCTGCTTATCCATACAAGATAGGTAAGGAAAACGAAGTGAAGGTGGATAAAGGAAAAAACACAGTTAACAAAGTATCAAAAAGTTGGAGCTTCAATGACCCTGAGTTGCAAAGGAAGAAGAGAGTGGCTGGCTATAAAATATATTCTGTGGAAGGAAAGATGAAAGGCTCACTGAGGAAGAGTTTAAGGTGGATCAAGAACACATACACACAAGCTGTTCATGGATGGTGGTGATGAATCTGTATATAGTTATGCACAATATAGTAATATACTACTCTCTCTTTTTTGTCTTCTATTATGATTTCCTTGTTTGAAGATGGATTCTAAATCTATTTAAACCAAATTTGCTTTCTTACAAATGCTAAAACTCCTCTCATGTATCAAACTCCATGAAGTTCCTCGAATATTTCAGGGAGTTCTGATCTATTTTAGAAGACTGATGCTGAATTTCCAAATAGTACTAAATGGTGCTTCTGGTGATTAATAGATCTTGACTTCATAGATTAATCAGGATTATGATAACTAGAGACTATGTAATAGCTTTTCCTTCTTCATTCCCATTAGCAAAAGTTATGGTCCATTTATCATTTCCAGATAAGAACAAGGATGCAATTATTAGCTTAAAGTTTTGAAATTTTTATATGGGGTGCCAAGCTATGTGCCCCTAGCAGCTATTATTAGAAATTCCATGCTTTTCATATTTCAGTGTTCTTTTTTCCTATTATGGTACAGGTGCATGGAAACCAGACTATACAATTTCAACTGAGAAAGAAGGAGTATGAAATCAAAGGCAGAGGAAAAATACAGAGAGATCAATAAAGCCAATTAGTTGAAGAAAGAATTGGTTGAGTAATTCATTCTGTGTCAGTCTTGTATGTGATATCAACAGATCTCAATAAGAGTTAGGACAAAACTTACGCATCTGCAATATCTATGTAAACTATAGTGAAGAAGTGTGCTAAAGTTAACACTGTTTTGATGAGAGAATGAAAATGGAATTTGCATTGAAGAGTACAATCTAATATAATAGTTGGGTTCAGTATTACAATATATCTTAAAACATATATTGATTAATTAGTTCTAACTTGTATGATCCTAACATCCCCACAAGTGCGAGTCCATGAAAAACAGTTCTAGGTTGGTGAGAAGCCTAAGGAATGATGAATGATCTATAAGCCTAAACACATGTATTAGGAAAAGAGTCATATGTGAATTTTAACTCTAAATACACCTTATATTTAAAAAAATATTGTAAGGAGTAAACTTTAAATCTAATTCAACTTTATAAAATTAATTATAAAATAAAATTTATTTTCATATATTATAAAATGTTATTATGAAACTCATTTTTTTTATTTTCATATATATTATAAAATGTTATTATCTTTAATCAGAAACACATTTTTTCTCGCTAATTATTTGATTTGGATACATAACATTAAAAAAGAGAGTTTGACTTATCTTTCCTCTAATTATTTGATTTGATACATAATATTAAAAAAAAGGGTTTGACTAAAAATATAAGTAGTTTGAATAATTCTTATGCTATAAATAATGTATTATTAAAAATCGTCTATTTTTATGATCATTACTTCACAGGACGTATTTAAAGTATTATATAATTAGTTGATTATGTACGATATTTACACTGGTGTATCAAAATTCAAGTCGTAAATTCAAGTCAAATATATTTTGTTTTTTTTTATTTGAATTGGAAATTAAAGGACTTGTTTTGCAATTCAATCTTAATTGCTTATTACTTTAAAATATTTAACAATTATAACTGGGCTGGCTGTTATTTTCCTCTGCCGAAAATTCATTGAAGCTCTGATTTCAAAGTTGTTATGAAACGGCACTCTACAAAATATTTTTGGGTAGAAAATAATGAAAAATGGTATTTGTTCCGATTGTTCATTGGTTGACATAAATTATGAAGACTTGTTTGTATCTCTTAACCACCAATTCAGGATTCGAATGTGTCACGTCAGAAGAAAGATATCTACTTTATGTGTGTAAGATAAATATTTATATTTATTTAATTAAAATTCACAATAAATAAATATCCTGAATTTCTTTATCAATGGATACAACTTGACACGTTAGTTATTTAAATATTAAAATTTTAAAAAATTAACAAAGTGAATAAGTTGTGCTAAAATGGATACAATAAAACTTTAAAACATTATTAAAATTTTAAATCTTGATTTTATGATGACTTTTTATAAAATTATGTCACTTTCACATAATTTTATATAAATAAAACATGTCAATTTAATACGACTTAAACATGTCACTTTAACACGTCTTATCCAATTCAGCAAGTTTTTTAAATTTTAGTCATTATGGAAAATTACACACATTTTGTTAAAAAAATCCTAAATCTGTTAATTATATTTTACAATTAACCATTTCAATATGATATGATATAATTCTTAATTGGCATTTTTACAAATATTAAAATACAAGTTATAATTTGTGATAGTCAACAAAAATTTCGACAAGTGCCTGAAATTGACGTTAAAATGAGAGAATATTTAATAGAGTTTGAATTGAAAGAGTCATGATATAGATTGGAGTTGAAAATGAACTAACAGAGAATACAAAAAGTTGGACTTTAAATAGAGTTTAATTATATGACTAGCTCACATCAACATGTTTGTAAGATGTAATGAGAAGTGAAGAAAGAAATGTTATAATTCCCCAACTAATAGTGTTTATGAATGAAATGAGATGATAAAAGAGAAGCATAGGAGACTAAATATGAAAGCAATCATAAAGGTGAAGCAAAACATTTGTGAGTATAACACAAAGCGTATGAAGAGACGAAGCCTTTTACACAGTGAGTTTAGTTAGGAAGGTGCCTATACATACGTATTTTTATTGTATACTTAAAGGGGGAGATAATTCATAATTCTTCCCTACTTGTTCGCAGCTTTTCTTCAACACAATGCATAGACAACATTCCACTCCTTAGTTCGTCAAAAAGAGTATATAAGCCTTTTAGAATTTACAAAGAAGAAAGGTGATCGATCATGGAGAGTGGTAGCTGCTAATAATGTACCCTCTCTTCATTGAAATGTAGGCTCTCAATACCCCTAAGAGTTGTCTCCAAATTCTTTATGTTCGATGTGTTTCTGCCAGAGGATGTACGGTTCTGCTCAGATGACGTGATCGCTGAACTTCTCTGAGCACCAGGAACAGACATTTTACGAAGTGCTCCCTGACTTGAATCCAGAGTCAGAGGACGAGAAACCTCACTCTCACTGCCAACAACCACATCACGGGATTCCCGGCTGCCTGAGACACCACCTCGCCTTGCAGATCCAATTGGCCGGAAAAAATTAGAACTTGACAACTGATAAACCATGCACACAGATTTGTGAGTAACACGAAAATTAATTGCCATATAAACAGATAAACAAGTATAACCTCAACCTGTAAGATATATCAAATATGATTATAATTTTGAAACAAGAAGGCAATCTGATAAAAGAAAGATCACCAACACAAACAACACAGGGTCTATATTATATTGGTTTAGTTTGCCAGCGAATTACAAGCACTGGATGAGTATATTCTCCCCCACAAAACTCTAATACAGGTCTGAAGAATTTAAGTTCAGGAAATGATATATAAAATGTCTAACATAAAGCTAAGTTTTGAATATTAAATGACCTATTTATTTCGTGCTTCATCTGTAAACAAACGCAATACAGCCAATACTGTGTAATCGGGTCATGGCCAAAATAAAAAAGATACAACAAATTCGTAATTTTGTCTTGAATGAATGAAAAATAGTTTATTATTATTTTCCTTCTAATGCAATCCCATATTCCTGATAAATAACAATTCCCTTAATCAAACATGGTTTGAAAAGTAAATAATAGATTTAAGAAATCTGAAAATTAATGCGTAAAGAAACCATCGTCTTTAAACTTTCTGCAAGAAATATGATGACATCACAGCACAAGTAATAACCATAAATTAATACACGCACCGTAACATCTTTAGATAGAGTCGAGTCATATGTAACTGGGCTCTTTTGCCTCGATAACACTCCATCATTAGCAAAAGGTACAGGGTTTCTCCTACGAGTAGGATCTGATGAAGACCAATTATTATGCCTACCATCCTCTCCACCTACAAAGAAGACGCCCCATAAAAAATGCACGAGTTACATAACAAAAAAGCATAAAAAGAATGAGTAAAATGACAAACTAAAAGGGACAAAAAAATCACGTTATAAACGATGGATCAGACATATGGAGCCAAAAGAAAAATCATACCTAACTGTCCATCAGCATTTGCAGCCAGTGGTGGCACGCCTGAACTTGGTCCAGCAGCAGGAGGACCCTGAAAGGGTCACTTCCACTAAATTAACCTAATCTTAACAATCAATCAGCTAATACAATGAGATAGCATGCCATCACTTACAATGGCACGGGCAGGGGCAGTGGCACTTTGAGATTGCTGATATTTCAAAATGGTCCAATCAAAGACATAATCAAACTGGAACCCTGGTGCAAGTAAACAGCCCAAAAGGGCATAAAAAAAGTCATTTGGTCCCTATAATAATTTTATCAAGGAGCACAGAACATGGTACATCCAAAAATAAAACATAAATAGAAGAACAAGGCTCAAACCTTCACGAATGAAAAGGTCACGCAGAAGTCTTTTCAAATAAGCATAATCTGGTTTGTCATCAAACCTCAGTGATCGGCAGTAATGGAAGTATGAAGCAAATTCTGAGGGATAGCCACGACAGAGAGACTAACAAAAAAGCAATCCAGTCAGATACAATTTTGAAAACAAAATATGGACATATGATATTAAACAAAAAACCTTCTTAACTACACAACCACACCTCAATAGAAGTAGTAACTTTCTTCTCACTAATCTTCTCGTACTTCTGCTTCTTAGTACCAGCTTTCAATCCCTGCCAAGGCAGACTGCAGAACTTCCAAATGAAAAAACAGTACGTGATAAAAATATAAAAAATTAAATAAGAAAAGAGAGAGGCTACTGACCTTCCTCTTAAAAAGTACATAAGAACATATCCAAGTGACTCTAAATCATCCCTGCGGCTTTGCTCTATAAAAGCATGAAAATGACATTTTCAGGTCCAAATAAATGGTCTTCCACAAAGAAATAAAGAAAGGTTACTGATCAAGAGAGACATAAGAGCATACCAATTCCTAGATGAGTATTCATACTAGCATACCTAGCAGTTCCTGTCAAATTCTTGTTCTCTCTGCAAACAATTACAAGGAAGTCAAATCCCCGAAAATCATGAAAGTACAGAATGCAACATAGAGACACAAAAATCAAGTTCTATCTTCATGTTTATTTAAAAAAATTTGGGACCATGTAAATTGATAACATAGAAATAAAAAGAATAAAAACTACTAACAAATCATAGAAGAGAAATACCCATACAAGTCGTGTAAGTAACAGAAACAAGCCATGGTTGATTAAAGAAACGCATTCACAGATTGCAAGGACACAAATTGGTATTAATATTTGGAACACAAACATAGATATTAATATTTGGAACACAGGCATAGAAGGTTCCACTGCAAGCCGAATTAGCTTCACAACTTTCAATGACATTAATTTTAAGCTGCTATTCTTTAACAAGAAATCTCACATAAACAGTTACCAACTCTTTAACATGCCGATATAGACTCGTCCCTGGTTCCTAAAAGTTGAAACCTGTTTGAAGTTGAACTGTGCAAACCATAGTAAATAAAATCAGATAAATGTAAAGTACCTGTAAGGGATATGCTGATGTGTAGTAGTGTCTCTATATTTCTTAGCAAGGCCAAAGTCAATGACATAAACCTAAAATGTGGCAGATACGAAGAGGATACATCAAACATAAGATATGATAAAAAAATTAAAAATCAACAATTAAGCACATACTTGATTTGCACGCCTCCCTAAACCCATGAGGAAGTTGTCTGGCTTGATGTCGCGATGTAAAAATGATTTGGAATGAACAAATTCAACTCGATTTATCTGTAAGCAGTTTAAGATGTATAAACAACATCAGTCAGTGTAAGTCGGAATAAAGAAAGATGTCTCCTCAGTAGGGGAAACCTACCATCTGATCAGCAAGCATAAGAACAGTTTTGAGAGACAATTTCCGACTACAGAAGTTGAACAAATCCTCAAGACTAGGGCCAAGTAAATCCATCACGAGAATATTGTACTCTCCTTCAACACCGTACCATTTCACATTTGGAATCCCATCTGCCAAAATAAAAGACGGCCAACCAAAAACATTTAAGTTGAGTGAGCATCACAAACCAACAACAAATAAAGTTTCCCCAAGAAGAGAGCTTACTTCCTCCTTGCAGTATTTTATACAGCTTAGATTCATACAACAGTTGAGGGTGCTTGGTTTTGACACTTTCCTGAATCAAAAACCAAATCCGATTAAACACATCCAACCCCGCACTCAATGATTTCAATTTTCCAGCAGAAAGAAACAAAAAAAAAACTTAACTTCCAAACACTAATTAGCAAAAATTAACCAACGACTCCAGTGGTAGAAAACAAACTAAAAGAAAACGAAAAGATATCTGATATGCTATAGCTCCAATTTCAACTCTATAACACAACGTCACTGAAATTTTCCAATTCCTAACTTCTGCAACTTTTAAATTTCTCAGCAACCAAAAAGGAGTAGCAAAAAAAAAAAATATGTTAAACTTTTTTTTCAAATTAGGGTATGTCGTAGGTCTGAAAACTCACAAGCTTAATCGCAACCTCTTCATTCGTCTGAAAATTAGTTCCTGCGGCAACACAAACAAAATTAACAAAAATAGGAAAATTGGCAGTGAATAAGCAAAAAGCGAAAAACGAAGAGCGAACCGAGATAGATCTCCCCGAAGGATCCGCTGCCAATTTTCCGACCGAGACGGAACTTGTTCCCAACTCGAGTTTCCATTCGGCCGAAACCCTAAAAGGTTTGGGAAACTGAAATTTGGAATTGGAAAAGCGAACGCGTAGTGTAGTTAGCTACGAGTTGAAGTAGGTCATGGGAGAAGAAGAGGGCAAAATCGGAAAATGGGAAAAAATGAGGGCAAAATTGGGAAAGAGAAACGGATAAAAGAAAACGGAGAGAGAGAGAGAGAGAGAATGATGGTTGTGTGTCACACGCTTCCTTACCCTCTTCAACCTACCACCTCTTTTGTTTTCTTTGCAAAGATAAAACGACCTTCTTTTGGGTTTTGTTTCGTCGTTTAATTCCTCCTTCTCATTTTGGGAATATATTTCCAATTCTTATATTTGTCTCAATTCTAAAAAAATATATTTTTATCCATCTATTTAGAATTTCGAGAACATAATTTTTTTTCTTTCTGTTATATATCTTTATGTGTTTTTTTTAATTTTTAAATATTCGTGTATATATTGTGTAGATGAAAAAAAGAAGAAATAACAATTGTACAATTATTTTATTAAATTAAAAAAGTATTATATTTCTTGATATTATATTTATTTATCCCTTTTATATGATGGAAGAGATTACGCAAAAAAAAATTCATGTGTAAAATATTATATATATATATATATATATGTGTGTGTGTGTGTGGGGGGTTGAATAATAATACAAACCACTTTAAATTGCTAACAGACTATCAATATTATTATCTTCTTCTATAACTCAAGTTCCAAAGTTTAATATTTTAACAGCACATATTATTTGTTATGTTGTATATATTTTCTTTCATTTGGATAAATTATCTTTAAGTTGGTTTATTTAACAAATATTAATTAAATTAATTTGCAATTTAAATTAATTTTATATCAAAACAAATATTACTTTTATTGTGTAACTTTCACAAAACATAACTTATTTCAATTTATATTGTTAAATATTCTTTAATTTAAATTACATAAAAAATAATTCAACAAATGCTAAGAAAATAATTCAATACATTTTCAATTATATTCTAAATTTTTTACTTTTATAAAACCACAAGTAATAATAGTTAAAAAAAATAAAACAACAAAAAGGTATATCAAAATATAAAAAACATTAATGAAAGAAAATAAATATATAATTAAATTAAATTAATTGGTAACTTAAAATTGAAATTTATAAAATAAGTTGTTTTATTAAATGTTTTTACTGAAGTTAAACTAGTCTATAAGTTTAAGAAAGGTGATGTATTAAACATGACTAAGTCAAATTATTCTAGAGACATAGTCAACCTTTAAGTCAATAGATATTTGGTTTTGACATGTGGTATATTTTGTTATCAACAATGTGTATTTTTTTTTTTTGACTGAAGTTAATTTTTCTTTCATATGCTACTTCTACTGTTTTGGAAAAGTATCTGCATAGGATTGCTTTCTACTATGGTTATGCATGCATAATTATTTAATATTTTCACACAAAAAAATCCTAATTCCTCTGTTACTTCTCAAATTTGTGAACACTGAAAATTTGTTTCAAGAATTGAACAATTTTTTGTTAATATGAAGCATAGAAGATCAAAGTACTACCTCTTATTTTTGGAGGACTAAAGTATGAATGCACCTTTATTAAAGACTAGAAAGCCTATAATTTATGATTAGGATAAAAATGTAAGGAAATGCAATTAAATGAAGGGGAAATTAAAAAGTAAATGGAATGCAAAAAACATAAATGATGGGAAAAAATGAAAATGTGCAAATGAGTTGGAAAATAGGAAGGTTTGCTTCAATGATTAAAGTGCATGTAAGGTTGGGGTAGGTTTGATGAAATTTGAATGTCTGACAGCACAAAAGCTTTCAATTCAACCACGACTTGGTCAATTAAACAAATATAAAGCTCCCATGGATGGCATTTTTAATTAATGCAGCTCACAAATTTTGTATCCTGCAACTTTTGTTCCTGCCATGACTTCTTCAACCATAGAAATTTAAACCTACCCTCACCCCCAATGAAATAAATACGAATAAGTACAGTCAATGCAAAGAATTTGAATAGTATAATGAATACAGAATGGACTTCATCCATTTTGGAGAAAATTTGGGGATTCGATGTTCTAACCAAATATACCTATTAAAAACCCTTAAGCTCAAAAGAAGGGGAAAACAAAAATACTAATAGTACAACTTAGCTGTTTCATTTCTTCGTGGTCAATTGAATCATAACCATGTTGTAAGAGAATTACACACTGAGACTTCTACGTAAATATGTTACATACAGCAGCAACTTCCATATTTTTCTGTAGTGAATGGGGGCTTTTAATTCACCCCATTTAATGAGGAACCCTAAAAATACCCAAAACTGTTAAATTATGTATAGTGTCACGATGGGGCCGAAATAGTCATGGTAGATTGCTTCTTCTGCAGCCTTCCCTTGAGTTGCCTGATCTTTGCTTCCACTCTTGCAGTGAAACCAATCTTTGTTTCCTGTCTGGCTTTAGAACGCTCCCTTGTCCACATGTGTTGGTCTTCAATGTCCTTTTTGTAGTACTTGATTTCTTGGATAATGTGATGATCCATGGGATGGAAACATCTTTGGAATGATATGTGGACAAAATAAGGAAGATTGCAAGCAACTGTAACTAAAAGGGTTGTTATCCAATAATTAGGAGCAGGACCAAGAGCTTCAGCGAATATTTGGTATGCACTCTTGGAATATTCTGGAGAAAGCATTCCATACAAAAAGAGAAAGATGTACCAAGTGGATATGCTTCCCCATACAAACAGGTGCTGAATCCATGTAAAGTGGCTCATTGTCAACGCAATCTGACAGTTGACAGCCCAGACGATGCAAGTGAACATAGTGGTCCCAACAACAGCCATGTCGGCTACCTGGCCATCGCTACGAAATGCTTGGTCGTAGAAGATGGTGACGACGAGAAAGAAGATGATGAGGGAGGAATAGAGACCATTGCCCATCCATCCCAATATTCTATACCAGTCAAAGAATAAATTCCTGGGTCCTTGTTGATACAGTGCAGGAAACTGGAAAGCACAACAACCAACAGGCTCATTGGTAAGTTCTATTATTATACTATCTAAGAAACACATAGAAGACGTTTCAAGAGAACAAACCTGTAAACAAACTTCTGATGGAACATCTTGTTCAAAAACACCGAGTGAAATAACAGGTAATGATGTCAGAACAACATTGAACAATATCATATACCAGTCATCATAAACTGATTGACCAGAGAAGCCTGTGAAAGCCTCAAAATAGAAGATGGTGAGGCCAAATGCAATATTCTTGTAGAAGAAATAACATATCTGCATGCATTAACATAATACTTTAGGAAAGACATACAGGAACCAATTCGGAATGGTAACGTACAAATTGCTAAAACTACTTCATGATTCTCTATCCATGCAATGTATAGCACAGACAAGGCTTCCAACATGTGAGAATAATGATTAAGCTGATTATTAATGAATTACCATTTGCGCAATTCTCTTGTAACACCAGTGTCCATGGACAACCAGAAGCCTCTCTAGAAATCGAAATTGGGCAATTGCAAAGTCACTAGCCATCACTGCCTGGAAGGAAGTTGCAGGCTTCAGTCTACAACTTGCAGAAATTTTACAAGATTCCAAACATAAACATAATGTGCATTTTGTTGTCTTGCATATATGAAAAAATTAACGAGTGTACATGGACCAATTATAGTTTCTGACCAAACTATATTCTACACGAGATTAATGGTGTAAACATCATTTCGGAATCAAACAAAGTTGCCAATTAAAAATATCTCCCACAAATTACAATACAACAACAAATTTGTACATTTAAATAGTTGATAATCCCTATTTCAGCCCATATTCAGAAGTCAGAACCAAAAACTTGTCACAATGAACCAAGTTAGTATTCGCACATACTTAAAATTAACATATAATAATTAATTGATAAGAAACCTTAGTAAGGATTTCTAGTGCTTGTAGTATCTTCTGAATGAACAGCACAAAGCAAAGGCTTGCAACTCATTGCCCACGTGAACATTGAAAATTTTAACTTTTAAATACGATTAGAATTCAAACATAACCATATTATTATATAAAATGAATAAAAGACTAAAAAATTGCTTAGTGCTAGATAAGTTTCACATTAAGTGTCACCTTTTGTTCATTTTATAGAAGAAATGAGTCTACAAACAACTATTAGCATAGCGAGTGTAACCTTTTCCTCAGTTTATAGAAGAAATTAATGTTTAATTACTAAAATGCAAAGAGAATTCCACTTCTCTACTGCATTAGATAAGCACTAATCACAAGTCCTAATAGGAAGAATTAACAAGAAGCCTGGTCCATAGTCTAGCTCAAAAATAGAATCAAAACATGCAAAAACTACCCAAGAGCTTCTCTCTCTCTAATCCGTGTTATTTTTAAAGTATTAAAATAACATAAAACTATAATTTGGTTTTGTTTCTAAAACACAACATACAGCATTACAACTTGCAATAAATGTTAAAATCAAACCATCATTCGCATTGATAGTTTAATGACATCATTGTGCTTAAAGAACCTGTCCTGTAAGCCACTGACCTGCATACCTTCAACCCCACTGATTCCAACACCAATATCTGCTTCTTGAATCATCCCGACATCATTTGCACCATCACCTATAGCTAGAGTAGTCTTCCCAGTACCGTGTTTCACTAACCTTGTTACCTGACACCAAAAGACGAAGGTGGACATCATCAAACAATTCACAAGATTATTTTTCACAGTTGATACATCAAGAAAGATTAGAAAACGCTACCAACTGATGCAATGACTATTGTGCACAACTGAACTCATGGATCCATCTAAATGTAATTGGATCTAATTTTTCCAAACAAGCTTAGGTGGATCCATGCGAGTAGTCATGCACAAATTTAACCCCAATAAGGAACGGCATAAATGTGGCAGAGTATTGTATGAAAACCTAAAAATCACAATTGAAAAGGTAAAAAGTCCTACCAGTGCCTTTTGCTTGGGAGACACACGACAACAGATGACGGATGCACAATCAACTGCCAATCCCAAAAATTGGTGCTTCATATCATCTTCTAAAGTATATGTCAGAGTTTTCCCATCAATAATTAATGCAAATGCAGCATGAGGATCCTTCTCCAGTTTTATCATTTGGGAAGCATTGGTGAGTTGGTTCGAGATGTTATCCTTGATGGCCTGGGGTGTTAAACAAAAGAACTAGGCCTAACATCAGATGAAACTCAAGTCTATAAAGTAAACTCTACCCTTTCTCAATGACAAAAGGTACCTGATTGACATCAGTGGTTACAGTATCTGTAACCGGAGTAGTTATACAGATCTGCTTCATGCCCTGTCGAAGCAAACTGCAAGAAAATCTGTACCACAGAAACAAAACAATTTCATAATGCATTTTTGCAGAGGCATTATTGAACAAGATAAACCTTAATTATTAGAACAGAAATGAAATAATTTGACAAGGTCAAATGATTTGTGGTAGACAGACCCAATGTTGATTGCAGTTTCCATCTTATCCCCTGTCAACACCCAGATTTTAAGACCAGCTTGAGCAAGATTATCAATACATTGGGGAACCTGCAGAGAACAAAAAATTGAATTCGGTTGAATATTTGTAGAGGAAAAGAAATATTGACTGTAAAGAATGACAAGGCCCACCCCTTTCTGCAGTTTGTCTTCCACAGCAGTAGCCCCAACAAGAATCAACTCTTTTTCCATCATATCAGATACTCGCTCAAGCATTGAATCTCTTTCAGCCCCAACAGATGCTTTGGCTTTCTGAAATTCATTGTTCCAAGCCTTATATTCTTCCTCATCAAGCTTTCTATAAGCCAGGGCTAGTGTTCTCAAACCAGCTTCTCCGTAATCATTTAGATGTTTGGTAGTAGCCTCTAAATACATTTTTCCATTCTTTGACATGCGATCAAATATGATGCTGCATAACCAAGCAATAAAAGAATGGATGTCAAAGTTTAAAGAGAGATGTTGAAAATATCTAAGAGCATTCATGTGGATGTGAGGTGCATTTTAGTGGCTTCTTTCTTTTGGAAGCAGGAAATTGCGGTGATTATTCCAATGCAAGGTGCATTTTAGTGGTAAACAAGATTAAAATTCACAGGCTTCAATGTGATTCCGATTTCCTAAATCTAATGTAAATTTCGAGATATAGGTCCTATTGGTCATTAACAACGACAAGTCCAGCTGCCAGTAATGAAACCATAGAAACTAGGCAAGAATAACAGATTCTGAAAGCTAACCTGTCAGCCCCTTTGCACATAAGAAAGATAATGCCCTCCTCATCACGCACAATCACTGACATTCGTTTTCTTTTACTAGTAAAATCAAGCAGATTCAAAAGCTTGTACTCTCTGTAGAATTCACCCAAAAGTACATAAGTAGGGGGCAAATCGTTTGAAAGATTTAGTAAAAGCAAATTTTGGAACTCCTCTGATTCAGGCTGACCTGGAGGGGGAAGTAGAAGAACATAAGAGTTTTCGGGAGTACTGACCTTTCAACCACTTGTCTAGAAGCAGAAAACTTTTCACGTACGAAAATACTTGACTGAGTCCTTCTGCAAAACTCAAAGCCAAATTCCCGTGCTGCTACAAGAAAAGACCCTTCGTCGGGTGACTCAGCTTCATATGTATAAACACCGGTCTCCTCATTCTGCTCAGGAATGGCAGTGTGGCAAACTGCTAGGATTCGGAAGAACATCAAAAGGTCATCAGCATTGGCCTCTTTCAACCAATTACAGTTCATGAGACGGTCATCTTCAAAACCAAATCCCTTTATGGCAGCCCTTTGATCATCATCTACTTTGGAAGTAACAACAGCCTCCAGTCCAATTTCTTCATCTTTTTTAACATCATCCCATGAAACTCGCACTTTAGCCTTTGGAAGGGGGAAATTGGAGAGATCTGAATCTTGGTCCTCAATGTCAGAAGCCATCTGCTTTGCTGCAGCAACTTCAACTTCACTGGAGCGCACACCATATGCAGTACCAGCAATAGAGCACTTCAAAAAGTCCATCTGATTGCAGGTCAAAGTTCCAGTTTTATCTGACAGGATAGTATCTACCTGACCCAATTCTTCATTCAAATTGGATGTCCGTGCATCAGCTGGAGTTCCAGTATCGTCATCATACATTTGAATGTCTTGGTTGATGAAGGTAGCCTGTAAAACCTTTACAACCTCGATGGAAACGTAAAGTGAGATGGGTATCAAATATCCATAAAGAATAAGCGCAGTAATCAGATGACTCATTCCAGCTACTCCAATTTTCTTGGGATCATACTGGTATTCAATATTGTCCGGCCGTAAATACCACCAATTTGGGGTTTGGAACTTAGTCTTGATGACAAATCCTATGGAACTAATAACAGATATCAAAATTAGGACAGTGAAGAGGCTGTATATGATATAGTCCATCTTCTTTTCTATTGTGCTTCGTTTTGAAGGAGATTTTGTAGAATTTTGCATGACTTTGCTATCATGACCAGTGAAAATGGCCACCCCATAGATGTAATCAGTGTTCCTGAGCTTAGAATCTCGGAGAAGAATTTGACTAGGATCAAGAGGATAAATCTGGCGCTCATACTCTAAGTTTCCGACAAATGTATAAAGATTCGGGTTTGGGTCTTCACAACGTATTGTTCCAGTGAAATCTTTAAAAACTTCGTCACTGTCTAGACCCAAGGTAGACTCCAAAGATCTTTTCACCTTCAAGTTGGTCTCACCGTCTAAATTCATAGTCTCCACATAGCATATCCCATCCTCATAACTTGATGACAACAGAAGCAAATCAGCTGGAAAAAACTGATCCTTTGGTACTTTTAGCACATCCCCAACCATAATGTTCTGCCACGACCTTGGACCAAAATTACCATCGCTTTTATGACGATTAACCTTTCGACGATTAATTTTGACATCCTGAACGAACCTACGAGAATCTTCCAATGCTTCCTTTGCCATACTGAGCCCCACAACAAATGCCAAAGGAGCAATCATGCTGAGTGGGCTGAAAGGTGAAATTGGAGAGGCCGAGAGACACGCAGCCAAAAGGAAGTATATATTAGCAACCCTACGGAATTGTTCAAAGAGTGCCTTGGGGAAAAACGTAAGAATATTGTACTTGGTCGTGGATATATCATTCTTGCAGTAATATAGAGGCTTCTTTTCATGGAAAAGAGGCTGATTGCAATACACAGTACGCGAGAACCCGGGACCTTGAAGTGGATGAGGTTCCTCCTCAACGGTAGAAGGCTTAAGGCAACCAAATGTGTAGAGATTGCTCCTCCGGAGCCTCGCCCTTATCCTCCCCCGTGCCATTTAACCAGAATTCAGCTCAATGCAGAGTTCTATTTAACTTAACACATTCCCAACAACAAGTACACACAAACAAATCTGTTGAACCATCAACCTGCCCCTTCTTCTCAATTTCTTCTCTTAAAACCTACCAACACATACACAACCCAGAATTATTCACTAAGACAACATAAACACTGATCATTCCATGCATACAACCAAATCCACACACATAACAGATTACAAATCAAAAGTGCAAGAAACCAATCCCAAGAACAAGAAATCCAATACACGCAAACAATAAAACATGAAACCACAAAGCTACAAACATTCCAAATTAAATTCAAATTCAAATTCAAATCCACGAGATTCTCCGACGTCATAATTTTTTTTTTAAAAAAAAAAAATCTAAAAATTAAGACAAGAATAATATCAATAAAAAAAGAGCAAAGAAACCGGAGATCCTGCAACACACTCGTTCATTTCCTGAGGTATGAGAAATCCGAGAATTCAAATCGACGAGCTAAACAGCGTCTGAAGAAAACAAAATGCATTCAAAAAAGCAACGTGGATCACGTTTCACTTTATTTTATCTTGTGTTTCAAAATTTGGCTAACGAGAATAATGATCCAGCTAGAGGCGTGGACAATATTGAACAACAATGCCAGCTAATTGAAGATTGAGTGCAACCAAATCCACCAAATCGAATACAAAAAAGAATTCCAGTTTCTCGAAAAAAAGAAATTCAACATGACAGAGAGGAAAGCACACACACCGAACGGGAGGGGCCCGTTCATGCTGTGCAACGAACGTAACAATGCCGTAAAATGCGAAAGGAAAGAGGAAGCAGAGTCACGCTACGCGTGTTGTTCGTTGCAGATCATGGAAGGAGACAAAATGAAGAGAGAGAGAGAGAGAGAGAGAAAATAGTGAATGAAATCCAAAGAGAGAAGAAAAAAAAAAAGTTTAGAGAGAGAAAAGACAGGGTTTTAGTTTATGGACAAAGAAAAAACAGAGAAAGAGAAAGAGAGAGTCCCACATCGCACACGCACTCTTTCTCTCTCTTTTTTTCCCCTTTTTTTACCTTTTAACTTTTTTTGGATTTGGGTTAGAAATAGAATAGAAAAAAAAAATAAGATTTTCATTTTTCTTTTTTGTTTTCTGATATTTATATTTATATATATATAATTTATTATTTCTAAATTCTAATTTAAATTGTGAATTATGAATAACCATGTTATGTAATCCTACGTGGCAGTCACTGAATGGAATTTTTTTTTTCTTTTATATGCTTCTGCCACTAACTGCAATATATCTTAAAAAATTAATAATAATTTGCATAGTTTGACCAAAATGGAAAAAGTGTAGTTATTCTTACAGCAGAGATTACAAAATAAGAAGATAATAACCAAATAAGGAAAATAAATAAATGACACTTGCTATTTATTATATATATTTAAAATGAAATTTTCCATTTAAAAATAATTATATACCTTTTTTCCAAAAAATAGAAATAATGGCCCACGTTATAAATTTTAAAATAACAAAAGTTGGAGGCATTACCATTCACGTCAACCCAAAAAAGAATCATAACAACAGCTAATAATCAATTATGAAAATTAAAAGCATTATTCAAAGAATGAGACAATAAAAAAATGAGTAATTTAAATTGTAAATTATATTATTTAGTATTTGTTTAGAATATATATGAATAAAATTATAATTTTTTAGTATTTAGTCACATATTAAATCTAATTGTATTTTTTTTTAACTTGTCTTTAAAAATATTAAGACTTCTAAATTATTATAATTTATATTTTATTCAAGTAATGACTTCTAAATTATTATATTTATACTTAGTATTGTTATTAGGTAAAACCAAAACGACAATTAAAATTTTCAAAAAATAAATATTGATTGAAATAGAAAATTATTATACCAAATAAGTCATTCTCATGATTTAAATACACTTACCCCTTCAAATATAAGAGAAAAGTTTCTATATTCTCCCTTTTCTCTCTCTCCTTTAAGCCTTTTTCTTTAGTACTCTCAATTTAGCCACTCTTTGATTTTACCATTTTATTATTGCAAAGGATGAAAATGAAAAATAAATAAAAATTGTTTAAGGTGTCAATCACTTGATAACCTACTTTTAGAAGTAATATATATGATTAATTTATTTTTTAATTTGTAATTAAAAGAAAAGATAAAGAGTAGAACAATGAATATGAAATTAGTGTAAAAGTTTATTGAGAAATTAAAAGATGATGGTTGTTTTGAACTTATTGAAGAGTTGATAGAACATTTTATGGTTCCCATGATCTTTTGTTTCTTTGCAGCACAAATGATGGAAAAAAGAGAAAAGGATGTTGACTTGTGATAAAATACCTTAGTTAAGTATATAATGTTGAATTATATTCACAAAATAATAAATATAATATATATATATATATATATATATATATATAATTATGTAAAAAATTGTGGAGTATTATTAGATTTCAAAATAAATTATTTCCATATAATTTAAATTTTGAGAAACAAACATAAATAAATACTAAAGTTAGAATAGATAAACTACAATTTAAATGGTCTAAATATATATTATTCTTACCAGAAATGGATTGGTAGAGTTATGAGTTGAGAAAGAGAAGACTTTTCTATAAATCGAACTTTGTCTGATCACCAGAAGAAATGGAAGGTTCACATAAGACTATCTGATGCTTAAGAGAGTAAAAATATAAGATATTTACGAGTATAAGATATAATAGAGTATGAATACTTGAATCAAGTATTAAAAATTAAAAATAAAATATTACATGTAAGTTATCTATTTATAGATCTTCTTAAATTCAGACCATTAAAGAACATTAAACAGTAATTATGAGATATAAATTAATTTTATAATAATAATATATAACTGTTAGTAACCTATAATTGGTTTATGATATGATTTATGTGTCTTAAATATCATATTAAATAAACGTTTATTGATGTTGTAATTGGTTGTAATTGAGGATACGTAGAATTCTTAATTTTGTATATAATTGATGTTCAATTATTGACAAAATAATAAATATAGTATATATATAATTATGTAAAATTTTGTAAACTATTATAGATTGCATGATAAATTTTTTCCTTATAAGTGAAGTGTAATTTAAATTTTGTAACAAACATAAATAAATACTAAAGTTACAATGGACAAACTTTCAAAAAATTTAAATGGTCTAATTCTATTTAAAAAAATTAAAGTAATATTATATATATATATATATATATATATATATATATATATATATTT
>Ga0123342_1002298_pt1 | contig 31807 bp, 13 predicted proteins | sample Turbeawhitnodule_FD_89960 | JGI IMG/M metagenome (GOLD analysis project Ga0123342, IMG submission 89960) | Root nodule microbial communities of legume samples collected from Mexico - Turtle bean Mexico white nodule | ecosystem: Host-associated > Plants > Roots > Nodule | place: Mexico: Nepantla... | reverse complement strand
TGTTCACAGTTTTCTCTTTAAAATCAGTGTGTGTGGCTTGCAAATTAATCTGTATAATCTCAAGATTAACTTGGTTGATCTAAACGTTTTCAAACATAAACAGTGTCAAAATAAATCTGTTCATTGCCAAATAAATCGATTTATTTTCTGTGTACTGTGATAAAAATTGATTCTACGCTAAACTTTTAAAAGGTCAATTCACCCCCCCCCCCTCTTGAACTTTGACACTATTGAACCCAACACATTCGACACGGTGTCGACCTCGTGTCGGCCAGGTATCCGTGTCCAATACGTGTCTGACATGCGAAAGCGGCCGTCATCGGTCGTGTCGGAGCTTCATAGGTTACTAGTATAACTTATATAATTTTAAAATTTGCTTATAATTTATCATTTTTGTAATTTATAAAAGAAATTACAGTTACAAGAAATCACATGATTTTATAAAATTCTTCTGCGCACATGATTTTGTAAAGAAAAATTATGGTTGAACAACTCCAAATGAGGGGTATACAACCACCCACGTGGCTAAAATAGTAATATTTTAATTGTGTTTTGGGTCTCGAGAATGTAGTGTAATATTTTGAAAAGATTTAAAATTAGGGTGCTTAGGTTACATTGTGAATTTAGATTAAAAGAATTTGTGGTTATAAATTTTTAATTAGGGTTTTCCGTTCTTCTCCACTTCTCCACCTTCATTGCCTCTTTTACTCTCCAATCAGTTCCACTTCTCCTTGAGCTTCTATTCCAGTGTCTCCTCTAACATCTATTCAAGGGTTTGTCTGTCCTCCAACTTCTCTTCCAGCGTTTATCGTTCATCGTCGTTCTCGTGGGTGTTTGCAAGGGGAGACCTGACATCTCTTTTCACGATAATTGGGTTGTGCAAGATGAATTTATTAGAATTAGAATATACAAAGAACTACATTTGTGATCATATGTGTCTGCGCTATTTTCTTTTTTTTCTAAAGTATCACTTGATTTTTGTGGAATATATTGTTAAAACTATTTATTTTCGCGTACTTAGTTTGTGTATGCACGTATGTATGTTTTTTTTTATATGTTTTCTCCAAGAAAAGCCTTTTTTGAAGCTATGATATTGTGAATTCAGTCATTGTTGAGTATATAGACAAAGAGAGAGGTCACTACATATTGATATTGTAGATAGATAATCATGTGACTTTCTCCAAGATTGACAATGATATTACAAAAATTTGGCTTCATGTTCAACTAAACTAACTTCAAATTTCAAAAAATATGTCAGCTCAACTACATAAATGAAAGTCAATTAAGCCCATAAATGAAAAACACTTCAAACAATCCAAGCAATTTACAATTGCCAAATACATATGTTAAATTTTGGAAACCACATCACACCCAATCAAATAAACATGAACCATTCTTACCAACTATTTGGTAATAAACATACTTAAGTACTAAACACCTCATGTACGAGCCCTTACAATTATGACTAAGAATTTTATTTTATTTTCTTGCATAGGTAGTCCATGGTGTTTTCATGATAGTTGACACATGTTTCCTTGTTTCGTGCTTAACTCGGGTGAAGATGATACTTTTTTTCTTTTCCCCCGTCGTGCTCTTCGGATACGCCTTTATCATTAACATAAGGCCTCTACAGATGTTCGTCATCTACTCTAGAAGGACTATCATGCAAACAAGATTTTTCCCTTACAACTAACCATTCTTGTAACTCTTTCACATCATTCTTCAGACTGTTGATGACAACCTTTTACTCCTTCGCTTTGCCAAGCAAATCAACGACTTTTACCAAGCTCCTTTTTTTTTTACATGTCGGTTGTAAATCCATGTCCAACTCCCTTAAATGCTTCTTTAACGAATTCATTTTGCAACTCTTCATTGGACTCAAATAAGTTAACAATAACTTGTTCATGCACACAACAAATACCAACATAATTGAAAAAAAAATAACTATTTTACATTTAATACAAATTTCAATGTACTGGAGAAACCACATATCTGTTGCAGCCTAGAAGCAATTTCAATGTCACGGAGCCTAACATCCATCCAATGTATAATAAGAGGATATCTATTCCCACTCCTCGACACCTAGCGCTTGTAAGAGAATAATTGTTCAAGAGCCCATATCTACACAATTCATGTCAGTAACCACAAAATGGATGGGAAATCATTACATATACCAACTAAACATTTTAAATTATCTGCATCAAGTATACACAATCACCAACATGGATATATGTCACATTACTTTTCCTCCTCATACACATCGAAGCAAAACACAAATTATACTAAATATTTAATTTATTTAATACAAAAAATCTCTAAAAACAACCCATCACTTATCCAAATTTCATATCTTTGTATCTTATATTATTTTATATTCAAATTTGAATGTTGATGGAGTTTTGGAGAAATACATTTGATGTTTCCAATTCACCTGTTCCTATGACATTTGGTGGACGAAGGTAAATGCAGGGGAGTTTCAGAAAATCTTAAAATGAAGACTTTTTATGGTTCCATGTTTGAATATTTAAAATTATATAAATAATGTTATTTGAATTCAGTCAATCAAATATATTCAAATAAGTAATCACTGTTTATGGGTAATTTAAAATTTCTCGTATTATTTTTTTTTTCTCAAAAGAGTGCAGTGATAATTAAACACTTAAAATAATTTTATTATAACTTAAATTATTCATTAGAAACTGAAAAGATAATTGATATATTAAAATATGTATTTGTGTATTATGTTATGTTTTATTTGGTTTAATGGGGACAGTACTTTTTATATGACTCATGCAAAGCATGTTCTCTAAACAGGCATACAAGGTCCGTGAAGTTTTTCTTGACCAAGATCATGGTGATAAAATAGTAATTTTTTTAATATTAAAAAATAGTAGTTTTCTATTTATATAAAATGTTATTTATTTTTTAATTTATAGTATATGTTTAATATTTAAAGAAATTATTTGAAGTTCTGTTTTTTTTTTTAATTTGTTGTTGTGTTTATATTAATATATTTCTGTGTATAGTTATTATGTTTATGAATTATAATTTATTTGATTATAATTTTTTATGAACTTTTTTTATTGTTAATTACGTTATATTTTTGTTGTTGTAGTATTTTTTATTTTCATTACTACAGGATTTTTAATATTAAAAAATATTTTTTTTATTTATATAAGATCTTATTTATTTTCCAATTTTATAGCAAATAAAATTTTAAAGAAATTACTTGAAGTTCTATTTTTATTTAATTTGTTGAATACATATTTTTTTTAATTATACTTTTTATATTATACATATTTACATTTAACATTTTTTTTCTAATTATAATTTTTAAATTTTCGTGAAAATTGTTCATTTTTAAATAAAAACAACTCATTTTATTATTACTTTTTTTTTAATAGACAAGGGTAAATTTGTAAAGTAACATTTTACACCTTTAAAAAAAATTAAAATTTCCTCACACATTCACCCTAACATACTTTAATCCAAACACCCTCACTTTTTTCACACTTTCCTCTCACATCCTTATACATTCACTCCTTCAAATCCCCACACATCCCCTCCACAATCCAAACAGAACTTAAGTCTAACTCAATCTTATAAAACTAGCTCATAAGATTTGCATTCACTTATATATTATGAAATGTCATAATATATTCTAATAATGATTAAGGAACCTCTAATGAAACTAAATTATTATTTGATAGATATCTTTATGTTTAATTTGGAGAAAGATTCACCGAATTAAAAAAAAGTAGATTTTGTGTGCAAATTAAAATTTAATGACGTTAATAATGCTAAAATGTTTATTTAATAAAGTGTAGAATTTACTATGATTGTGTTAAAGATCAGTTTGCGTGAATTGCTAGTGATTAGTTAATTAGGTTGGATTACAATGTATCTTTTTCTTTTCTGAATTGACATCGAACCTTTTCTTTTTATTCTTAAACCACTGTACTATAAATCGCTTTATTCTGATTTGCTATAACCACATTTTCAATACACAATTTCAGATTTGATGGTAAAATGTTTCATCAAACTAATGTACAAATACTCTTCATGTAGTGTTGTTATAAACCAAATTGGTATGAAATAAATATCCAGTAACAAATGAGAAGGCAAAGAGCAATTGGTCACAAAGTTACAATATCATCCCAAACCATCAAAATAATCCAGAGGAAGAAATTTTCTTGATGTTGTTACAAGAATTTGTTATACTGGCTGGTGAGAGAGTCCCTCAGATTTGAGTACAAGCCGTAGAGAGAGTACTGCCGCAGGTTTTCCACTTCATACCATGAATTAAGCACTGATAGATGCTTGTCTGTACCAGAAAATGCTAGCTGAATTCCTAGACTGCAATCTACTGCACCTCCTCTACCTTTACAAGATGATGTTCTGATAGCACAATCTTGTTTGTTGAGGCAAACAAAGTTGGAATTTCCCTTGCATGAAGAGCAACCATCTCTCTTCCAGTACAAGTTCTGTAGCCTACCCTTCTGAAACTCCAGTACCTAATCAAATGGAAAGTCAAACCAAGCCTTAGATTTTTCAATAACTAACCAAAAACTCAACTCATCATGTCCATGATCTACCATCTCTTACCAGTGTGAAACTTGTCACTGTATATGTGCTGTTTGCAACAAATGCAAGTGGAGATCGTGCAGCATACTTCCTCCCAGCAAATGCCACCATATATCCACCATAAGTATCCTACTTATTGAGATGAAAATTAAAGTTATAAATCAGTTGTTAGGATAACACTGCTCATGCAACTTTTGTTTTAGCTTGTAGTTCTCATTTTTGTTTTCAGGAGAACTAAAGTTGGTTTAAGGGATCCCAGTGCAAGTCACCATGACTTGAGTTTTTCACTTCTATCCTATTAAAGCAGAAGTGTTACAAACAGATATTTTAGTATAAAGTCAACCAGGGAATTTGTATAAGAATCTTGTGAATTTGAATGTTCCATGAAAAACAAAACAAATACCATTTTATTATTAACTCAAACATGCATTAAGGGTAAGTTTCAAATTCCATATAAAAATCACAAAATACACTAGCAGTGCAAAAAGATTCTAGAAAGTCATCAGTTGAAATTGCCAGATATGATAAATTTGTCAACTTAGACAACAACTCTAGCAAATTACAATAGAAATTCATTCCTCTGACAATTTCTAATTAGTTGTGGCCTAAAATTTCTTACAGTAATAGTACATCTAATTCTGTGTTTTTTCTCTCTAAAGGTAGCAGTCTCCATACTTCAGATTATATTGCCTAATTATTTGAATTTGTGGTTATTGATTTTATGTCTATGTGCATGTGAACGAGTCTAATAGTTAAGAGTAAATTGCATTGATCACATTCAACAAAGATCAGAGAAAAATTGCAGTCCTAATAGTTAAGAGTCATGGTTAACATCAATATCTTAATTTGAGTTTATGTTTAATATTGAGTATCAGATATACATTTTTACCATGTGTTAAATAAATTTGTCATGCCAAACAAAAATAGAAATACTGCCAAGTTTGCCTGACTTCTGCATATACCCAACGAGGAGTGCATTTACAGAAAAAATTTAGATAATGTGGTCAGTACACTGTGTGCAATCAAGTTCAACGGTTATACCAATAAGGGGTGGCTTAACTTTAAGTTGGAAGCTAACACAAGAAGAAGGGGAAATAGCAACAGGTCAACAACTCAACATAATAAGAATACATTATGGTTGAAACTGGTAAATGAGGCACAGACTAGCAGGGGAAAATATTTAATTAGCAATGCCGAGAACATAATATAATTAGTATCACTTGTACCATGGTATCCATAAGGAAGCTTAAGATGGTTCAAAAAGTAGAAACTTTGCTTCGGTGAAATGTCAATACTAGTGGCAAAAATGTGGCATAACGGAAAAACAAAAGAAAATGACATTATTGAGCTAGATGCAAAGAATATAGGTCAGGTTTGCCCATTGTACCTAACTTCTTTAAGCATGATTCAGGAGCTACATGCATTATATAATAGGTATTACTGCAATGGGACTGAATCTCTATTCCATGGCTTTGATCTACCATTTTGGCCAAAACTCTACTTCATCTCTCAGCAACATGGTTATCTTGTGCCATATTTTATGTTTTTAGTATATTGGAGCAGCAATCCACCCAAATTCATATTATCCAACAAAAGAATATCCATTTATTGTTGAACCATCACCATGACACGAAAGATGAATTCATCGTTCACAACAACTACAACAAACCCGAGAAGTCACCATGTCAATATCAAATATAGAAGTGCCCCACTTGACCAACCAATGAACAGAAGCTACAATCCCATTATCCCCATCCCATATTCTACAATGAAAATTACAACACATAAATATAACGGATCCCTTGTTCATACAATAGTATCATCCACTTTTCTATAACATTATCTTTTACCTCTATCTCTATCACACCATCTAACTATTTTTGTATAAAACTTCTATACCAATAAAATTTCTCCAAATATAATAATCATCTAATAGATCACTGATTCGTACAACAATATTATCATGTCAACTATTTTATCCTAAACATTGTCTTCTCTTACTCTCTTATACATTTATTCTACAAAAACGATAAACTTCTATGAATATAATCAACATGTCACCTCAAAGTTCCAAACTTTTCAACACAACAGAATCAAACATCCATGTCACAGTAAGATTATAGCCCCCACAAACAAGTCCACAACCAAGAGAAACAAAAGGATATCATCTATTTCAATCAATCAGGGCCAGATAAAAAGATCAAAGAATAAGACCAGATGGTGAGAAAACGAGAAGAGAGGTAACACTGCTACTTACAGGGAAGAAACTAGAGGTGTTGATGGTGAGGAGAGAGATCTCATCAACCTTGGGGCGAAAGAGAGCAAGCTGTGAGTTGGAGGAGGAGAGAGAAAGACGGTGGTCACAGGGAGAGAGCTGAAGGGACTGGTTGAAGAAGAAAGAATCCCTAGAGCTGAAGGCAATGCCAAAAGTGAAGCCATCAGATCTCTGAATCTTGGAGTCAGCACAAGGCTGGTACACGCTGTTGGTGTTGGTGGCAATAACAACAACTACTACCAGTGGCAGCATCATCAACCACAATGCCCCTTTTAGTTCCATTGTTGTGTTTGGATTTGATGATGATGATGGTGTGGTAGGAGATGCCAAGTTTTGTTTTTTTGTTTCTTTCAACTTTGAATCTACTGGCTACTAATGGGGTGTGGCTGGTTTTAATCCTACAGTGTAAAGTTACAAGCTTTGGGAGAGCTATATGAAGAAAATGGTGATTACAGTTCTGGGATGGTGGCAAATCTGGTAACAAATAACAAAATATAATTTTCTGACTCATTTATTTGAAAATATATTTTTAGTTTCTAAAAAACATTATTTTTGCCTTTCAGACTAAATTTTTTGTTTTAATCTTTTGTAATTAATTTAAAAGCTGTTTCTTTTAGTTTTCTTATGTTACAAATATCACTTGTAAAAGATATATTATCATAATCTATAAAATGATTATCTCTTGTATACATTTTATTTTTTTATTTTACTCTTAGTTATATTTTAAAATTAAAAGAATTTATAACAGTATATAAAAATAATATAAATTCAATATTTTTTTATTTTATTCTTAATTATATTTTAAAATTTAGGAAATAAAAATAAACTATTAAAATGATAAAAGTGATGTAATGTAATATGTAATTGCCTATTATGTTATTATTACTATTTTTTTTCATTACGGTAGATAGTAACATAAGTGCATCCTTTCTTGTAGTAAATGAAAAACAACGTTACACCGAACAGAAAAGAAAAATAAAATATAAGAGTGAGATAAATGCTCATTGTTTTTTTAATGCGTATATATAAATAAATAAATCTTCACTTAAATGAGAGTAATATCTATTGGTAAGGTTTTTTCAATTTGACTCTTTTAAAATACAATTGGGTTTTAGTTCTAAAATTATATTTTATTTTTTTAAGGAAAAAATATATTTGAATCGATAATATTTTTAGTTTTTTTTTTAAAAAAAAACTTGTAGTTTCAAAAGTAATTCTTTTATTATATAAAAAATAGTTTAAAAAGACATATAAATACTATAATAATAGTAGTAATAATAATAATATTAGCATTATTTAAATAATATTTAGGAAAGTTTATTTGTGTAATTTAAAAAAAAAAGTTATAATAAAATTCGGTGAACTAAAAAAAATGTAGTGTTTGAAATGATAATGGAGTGAAAATAATTAAAATATTAAATAAGAATAATTAAAATATAATTGATATAAAAATTGGACAACATTGTTGTCTTGAAATTAGTGACGGAAAGAATACTTAATTTAAATTAGAAAATAAATGAAATAATTGGAGACCGGTTGAAAAAAAGTAAAAAACAAATGAGAAATAACAGGCAAGAAGTCTAAGAAGGAAGGATGAGATATTCAAATTTTCAAACAAGAATAAAAAATAAATTTTAAGAGAGAAAATATTTAGAAATAGATAATATTTTCAAACAAACTAGCTAATTTATTTGATTTTTTAAATGAAATTAAATAATAGAATAAACTCTAAAAAGTATAATAATTACAATTTAGATATAATTTTTATAATATTTAATCTAATTTCAATATACCTTATTAATAATGATTTATATTAATTTGAATAGTCTTTTAATTGTTGGAACGAGGAATTTGAACACATAGTTGGTTAAAATCAGCTTCAATATGAAAAAGTAGTTTAAAAAGCAGATCAAAGTTTAAAGTTGTAAAATTATTTCAAAACTAAAAAGTTATATATTTGATAAAACTGACTTTTATAATTGTAAAATAGAAAATAATAACATAATTACTATTAAATCAATTTTTAATGAATAAATACTTAACTTAATCTTTGTAATATAAGTGTGTTTGTTGGTAGGTTTTTAATTAAAAATTTTATGTAAATGAGTTATTAAAAAAAAATTACTTACATATGAATATTTTAATATTATATCAATAAATTATATATAAGTAGTTAAATTTTCTATAACATAATTTTTTTAATAAGACACGCTTATTTTAATATTTACTCAGATCTTAATATTAAGTAATTACACACAAAACATTATATGAAAACAAATAAGTTTTCCAAGTACCTATCTACTGATAAGACATACTTATGTTAATATTTACTTTAGTATTAATGTCAAGTAAATTTTTTTATATTAAAACTGTGTTAGGCATCATTATCTAACTTGACATCTCAACTAGGTTAGTTAGGTTGACACCTTAAGTAATTATCATATGCCATCATATGAAAAAAATATTATTATTAAAAAAATATTAAAATATTGAGAGACTATATTAAAACTCATATGTTAAGAAAAACGATACATAGGTAGACTATACATATCCATGAAGAATTATAAAAATAGACTAAATGAAAGTTTATTATACCAATGAAATGATTTTTTTATGAATAAATCATAAATAAGTCAACTTATCAGCATACGCATTCTCTTCACGAAAAAATATGAATAAACCTAAACCTGATTTTCGCATAGTAATTAAGACAAGTATTTGATTGATTACGAAGTATTCACAAAACATTAGTTATAATAGTAAACACCGCACAAACAAAGGCAAAATCACATTAAAGTCAGACATTAGCAAGCTTCATCTTTTGAGTTGGCTCTATAGCATGTATAACTCCATAAAACTCAACAACCATCGCAATATGAACTTCAATAAACGCAAAGAACCAATAAACTTCTTTATACTCCTACTTCCACAAGAAGCAAGATTAATGTTAAGTAATTACATATTTTAATAATTATAAATTTACCTTCTCTTATTTTATTTTAATATTTTAAATATCCAATATTTTTATACAAATTAAATTTCAAATAATATTTGTATAAAAAATATTATTATTTATAGTTAATATTTTTTAATAAAAAAATATTACAATAAAAATAAATTAAATAATTAAGAAAATTAATGTTTTGTTTCAAGAAGGAAGTCAATTGAATTAGTGAATTTGAAAAAAAAAGTGCAAAAAGAATGATGTTGTTTGTATTAAGATAGACACCAAAAGGTGAAAGAAAAAATTACCACAAAATTTGTAAGTGATTTGATAGATATAATAATTTGTTATAAATTATAAAATAATATATCTAATAACTAATTTACTTATATTATTATAAATTAATTTTAACTAAATAAAATATAATAATTTTATAATTAGTGGATAATTTTAATTTTAATTTTTTTTATCATTATTATTTATTATTTATAGTTTTTGAATTATTTTATTATAGTTATTATTTCATCTATTTATCATTAATATTTTATTTTAAAAATTATTTTATATATTTATTAAGATTTTAATAATAATAATTTTTTATATTATATTATATATATTTATATATACTTTTTTTAAATAAAAGTTTTGTGTTAGGTATCACTATATAACTTAAAATCTCAATGCTAAAATATCAAGTATCAATAATTATATTACATACTTTAATTATACTTATTTTATTATAATATAAATATAAATTAATTAATAATATAAAAATATAATATATATTTAATATAATAATTATAAAATGTATATTTTTAACATGGATTCTGCATGTTTGTGATCGAAAAAAAAATTTGAGATTCTTTCATCTTGTATTTTGCATTTTATTAATTTTTTATTTCTTGTTTTTTTTGAACTTTTTCCATTTTTTCTTCACTTTTATAAATCCGTCACTCCATCACTGAATTCAAACACATCTTAAGTCAATCATAATGATTAGCAGTCTATTTTCGAAGTGAAGAAAGATATAAAAAGTGTAAAAATTAAAGAATAAAATATTATTAAAATTTTCAGAAAATAGGCAGAAAACTTTGTTTCTTTTTTCTTTATAAATATATAAAATTCTGGTGAAAAAATAGAGTTAAATATATATTTTATAATTACTATATTAAATATATTATATTTTTATATTATTAATTAATTTATATTATAATAAAATAAGTGTAATAATTATATAAAATATAATATAAATAATAATAATAATTCCAAAATAATAATTTTTTTAATAAATATGTAAAATGACAATTAAAATAAAATAATTATATAAAATTGTTGTAATAACTAATGAAATAATAACTATAATTAAATAATTAAATAATTATAAATAACAAATGAAATAATAAAAATAAATAATATTAGTAATAATAATAAAATTAAAATTATTAGTTTTTATTTAGTTAAAATTAATTTATAATAATAATATAAGTAATTAGTTATTATATATATAAGTATTATTTATATTTTTTAAAATTTATTAAATGTATGAAATCACTCACTTTCATAATATTTTCTTTACATTTTACTGTATTTATCTTAATCTAAATAACTTAACTTTTTCACATTTTTTTTTCAAATTCATTTTTAATTCAAACAAAACATAAAAAAATTGTAACAATATAAATAATGATAAAATTTAATTTTAAAAATAAAATAGTATAGTAATTTAATATAAATAAATTATCTTGAAACACTAATATCAACAGCCTACTAAAACTAGTTAAATATTATTAAAAAACTACAGTACTAGTCATAAATGAAACAATTTTATCAACATTTTATTTATTTATAACATAATAAAAATACTTTAGCAAACACACGTGTTTAATTGGTTTATTTAGTGTTTAAAATGAAGTGAATGAAATTCGAATATTGAATAGTTTAGACAATGATACAAATAATATTTTTTTCTCTCGGACAAAGTAAAGTTTAGAATACATATGCTTAACCAACTCCTTTTGACCCTCCGTTAATTAATATTGCTTAGAAAAATATGTTATTAATACTAGCGCCCAAGCTAAACTTACGTCTGTTTATTGCAATATCCTCTTTTACTCAATCTTATACTAATAATTTTACATACATTTAAAATAATTTTAAATGAGTTATAATTAAAAAAATAACATATAAAAAATATGAATTAATTAAATAATTTATTTTATTTTTCTTTGATTTAATTTTTTTTAAAAGTTTTTTCTCTTATTCTAAATAGTTTTAAAATCAGAAAGTATGATGAAAAAAATAATTGAGAATAAAAACTATTTTATATGATATGTAAGATTTGTTATAAAAATATATTAGAATATATTTTCTCTTATAATTGTTGTCTTAAAATAAAAAATAAATAAATAAAAGTTAACATATAATTTTTTTCATAAATTTTTTTACATTAATATTAATTTAAAAATTAAAAATAATTTTAATTTTTAAATGATTTATATAAAATAACAAAATACCTCATTTTACTAATAAATAAGGATAAAATAAAATGAAATATATTGAATAATTTTTTAAAAGAAATAAAAATATTATTAAAGGAAATGGAATTCTCTCGCATTACCATGAAGGATCCAGAACAAAATTCCAAATCAAACACATATTCATATCCAATGGTTCACACCTCCAACCTACCCAAACAAGCAAACAAAAGTTCTAGACTCTTCTCCTGTGGGACCCACGCCACGAGCACCCTCCATCACGGCCGTCCATTAATAACTCATCTCTCAATCTCCACCACATAAAATAGAGACAAAAATAAAGAGGAACACAAATATAAATATAAATACCCAACTCTAGAATTCTGATAGCTAGGGTGTTGCTTCATCTTTCGTTTGTTCCGATCTAGAGTTTTCCCTTCTCGTTGTTCTTCGCTTCCTCAAACTAGGGTTTCCAATTTCGATCCATTAGAGCAAGATGTTTGGGAGAGCACCCAAGAAGAGCGATAACACGCGGTACTACGAAATCCTCGGCGTCTCCAAGAACGCTTCACAGGATGATTTGAAGAAGGCTTACAAGAAAGCCGCCATTAAGAATCACCCGGACAAGGGCGGTGATCCCGAGAAGGTACCTTAGTAGTCCTCGATTTTTCCATTTCCACTTTGATTAGGGTTTTATTCGTTGATTAAGGTTTCAATTATAAGGTTACCTAGGGGCTGTTATTGAATTAGAGTTTAATTAGATTATGTTTCTGTCGTTGGTTGTTTTATGCCAGTGAGGTGAGGCTTATGTTTTTTTGTTGTTGTCTGGTGTAGTTCAAAGAGTTGGCTCAAGCTTATGAGGTTCTGAGTGACCCTGAGAAGCGTGAGGTATATGATCAGTACGGTGAAGATGCCCTTAAGGAAGGAATGGGCGGTGGCGGTGGCCATGATCCGTTTGATATTTTTTCATCTTTCTTTGGCGGTGGGAGTCCGTTTGGATCAGGTTTGGCTGTTAATATAATGAATTATTGTTGACTTTAATTGATCAATAATTTTATAATCGATTGGCTGTGTGCTAAAGTAGTTATGGCTATTTTGAACAGGTGGTAGTAGTCGAGGTAGGAGACAGAGACGCGGAGAAGATGTGGTTCACCCTCTCAAGGTCTCTCTGGAGGACCTTTACCTTGGGACTTCAAAGAAGCTGTCGCTCTCCAGAAATGTCATATGCTCCAAGTGCACTGGGTGGGTATTTTCAGAATTTGTTTGGGTTTGATTAATAATATTCTTTCATGGAAAAGTCGCATGTATTGAGTTTAGATGTATGATATTGGTTAGTTTGGACATGATCTGCTTTATATTCTTTGTTGGTACATTGAATGTGTTCTTTTAATTTTGTTCAATTTAGACATTTGTCGGTGTTTTGAGCGATTTAGTTATTGGTTGTAATTAAGTTTAAGGGAATAATACTTTTTTGGGTTTTGAAGGAAGGATGCGATGAGTGTTAACTGTTTTTTAGTCACTCTGTTTAAGAGAATGATCACCTATAGTCTTCAAAAAATGATATGACTCCTTATTTGTTCTCATTTGTGGAAATGTGTCATATATGAGCTTGTGTTCATAAACGAAGGACTGAAAGCATATATATCCTTTTTTGTGAGACAAGGGCTATAACATGATATTATTTTTGATAGATTGTAAATAAAGAACGTTGTTATATTTACTGGACTAAAAGCAGAATCATATATAACCTGTTGGATTTTATTGTTTGCATTATTGTTGACTGTTTTACCCATGGGATTTATTAAATTAGTTGTTTGTGAATTGTTTACAGCAAGGGTTCGAAGTCTGGGGCTTCGATGAAGTGTGCTGGTTGTCAAGGAACTGGTATGAAGGTTTCTATAAGACACCTTGGTCCATCCATGATTCAGCAAATGCAGCATGCTTGCAATGAATGTAAGGGTACTGGAGAAACTATCAATGATAGAGATCGCTGCCCACTGTGCAAGGGAGAGAAGGTTGTGCAGGAGAAGAAAGTTCTTGAAGTTATTGTGGAAAAGGGAATGCAGAATGGCCAGAAGATTACATTCCCTGGTGAAGCTGATGAAGCGGTATGCGGAGATTCTGACCATATTGTTGCTGGCATTTAAGTTGATGATGATTGATTACAGAATTTGTTTGATAATCAATGTTTGTTTGTGTGCGCAGCCGGACACAATTACTGGGGATATCGTCTTTGTGCTTCAGCAGAAGGAGCATCCTAAATTCAGAAGAAAGGCTGAAGACCTTTTTGTCGAGCACACCTTGTCCCTTACTGAGGCCTTGTGTGGTTTCCAATTTGTCCTGACTCACTTGGATAGCCGCCAACTTCTTATCAAATCTAATCCTGGGGAAGTTGTCAAACCAGGTATGTAAATGATTCATATGTAATCCTTTTTGGGCCTCTACTTTCCTTTGATAAACTTTGGTAATGCTGTGTGCACTGGTCTACACGTGCAGATTCATACAAGGCTATTAATGATGAGGGAATGCCCATGTACCAGAGGCCATTCATGAAGGGGAAGCTTTATCTTCACTTCACTGTGGAATTTCCAGATTTTCTAAATCCAGAACAGGTTAAGGCTTTGGAGGCCGTTCTGCCACCAAAGCAGCCTTCACAGTTAACAGACATGGAGCTGGACGAGTGTGAGGAGACCACACTTCATGATGTCAACATGGAGGATGAAACTAGGAGGAGGCAGCAACAAGCTGCTCAGGAGGCATATGAGGAGGATGATGATATGCCTGGTGGTGCACAGAGGGTACAGTGCGCCCAGCAGTGATGACTTGTGTGGAAGGAATGTAGAATCAGAATTATATAAAATGAATGATGATGATGATACTGTTGATGATCCGTAACTGTAGCGTGGACTATGGACTAAAGACGAGTAGCGTTGTAGTAGTGTTTGATTGTGAGAAAGTGAAGAACATTAATACTGTGGAAAGGATAATTTCTGTTCTGGCATCCTAAATACTTCTGTTTATTGGTTTATTTTAAGCATATTTGTTTCGGTTATTTAATTTTATTACCATCTCATGTTTGCGTGTGGTTGCTAATGAATTACCGTTTCATGGTTAGGCAAGACCTTTTTTTATAAGGCTAAGAAGCAATAGGCGTGTTAATGACTATGAAGAGTTTTTCTTTCTTTTTCGAGTGTTTGAAGATTACAGTTTATTTTCGTAGTTATAGAATTGTATATTTTTTAATTTTATAATATAAAGTTGATTGAGCAATTTTAGAGGTTGAAGCATGTGAGCAGTTGTACCGTATGTTTTCTCCAGGAAGATCATTGTTTGCAGGGTCATTCTTAATGAGAAGGGAGGAAGGTGTGCGGTTAGATGTTCTGAAAAATAACTAATTTAGGAAGAAATGGAGGACTGCAAGGTGTGGAGATCTCGTAGCTATCTTGTTGAAATTTTATTTTTTTTCCATCTAAAAATATCTTAATTTGAGTTATCTCGCTAATTAGAAGTGGAAAACTCATTTTACTACATAACTCCTAACTAATCGATTAACATTCTCTACTCGCAAAAAAGATTAACATACCCTAATAGATTATATTCGATTATATTGTGCTTGATTTCAAGTTTTCTTTATATCTTCACTCTTTTTTTAAGTGTGGATTCACGACAATTTAATTGTATTTTTTATATTAATATTAATAATAAAATAAATCGAACCAACCGAGTCAAATGTTTTTTAGTTGAACAAATAATTTAATAAGTATTCATTGAATGAAAACAAAATTTAGGTAAACCTTTTTAGGTAAAATTAAGCTGAAATGTTGCAGATAAATTTTATATTACGTTTAGAAATTTAAATAAACGCTTATTTTTTGTTGGTACAAAAGAAAGTTAGTAAATAATTAAGATTTAGCCTCTCAGCTAGGAATCTAGTAAACTAAATGAATGACCCAAGTCCTAGAACTGAAATCGCCATGCACTGCACGTGCTGCTTCACTTTTCTTTATTTTAATTTATAACTGTTACGATTCAATAATTATCACAAAATGTTATAAAAAGTTTTTTTTTTATTTAAATATGAAGAACATGGTATAAAATTAAATAATATTTTCATACAATTTAATGGAAGATGCCAACTGTAAATAGAACAGTATCCTTATTTTTAAATTTATATCTTGATATCGTTAAGGTTTTTACTATTTACACCAGATCTTAACGGGGATTTTACCTTTAGCAACTTTTAAGTGTATGCTTAACAATTAATGTTTTGAAAAAAATACTATTGTAATTTAAAAAAAAAAAATGTTAAAGAGGAATGGATTTTTGAAGTAAGAAGTTAATTTAAGCTACTGTAAAAATACTTTATTATAAGTTTATAATTAACTTTTAGCTCATGAAATATAATTATATATATATATATATATATATATATATATAAAATGTTCTTTTCTAATTCTCACTTGAAATCTCGTCAATGTATCTCATTATATTGTTAATTAAAGAATACCAACTCTTTGACAAATACACCACTTTAAAATCTATATCTAAAAAATCTTGTATTAGTTGATAATATAAAAAATATATAATCGTATAAAGAAATTAAATATTACAAAAATAAATTTATAGATATTAAGTGTAGTGTGTATAATAAATTTAGTAAATAAATACATATGTCCATTATTTACACTTTTATTTTTTTATCTAACACATTTTTATTTTTATTTTCGTATCTAACACCTTTATTTCTCTATCTAGTTTAGGGTTTAGGGTTTAGGGTTTAGGGTTTAAAAGTAAAAAATAAATTAATAAATTAAAAAATTGATAATTTTAATTTTAAATGTATTAAAAAATAATAAATATTTTTTTATGTTTAAAATAGTTAAAAATATAACTAATAAATAAATAAATAAATTTTTATAAAATAAAAAAAGTAATATAATGTTTAGTTTATTTTTTTTTAAGAATGAAGAAAATTAAAAATTAAACTCTACAATAACATAAAAATTGAATTTATAAACAAAAATTAGTATTTACTTTTATTATTATTGATGATATAATTATGTTAATTTTGAGTAAAAAATACAGGACATAATTATAAAAAAATTAAATTAAATTAATATTAATTAGTAGTGGACACAAATAATATTGAAGTGTTTATTATAAATACAAAATTCTAAGAAAAAAAAATTAATGCAAATGTTGCACTTAATGCTTAAAAATGAGAAGAATAAAATGTAAAAATAAATAAATGTGACGTACATTTTGGGTATGGTTTATAGTTGAATAGAGTCATAAAGGCTAAAGAACGCCTCAATATTATCATCCTCGGTCATCTCAATGGCGATGTAATGACTTATCCCTCCACCAAGTCTAGTCGGGTAGCGAAAGTGATTTGTTGCGACCCTTTATTTTGCTTCCCTGTGCAGTTTTACGATGATGACTCATTCTTTGTAAGGTCATTCCCCTTTTGATAACAACAAATTTTGGTGTTATAGAACTGAATGTACATCTTTCAATGATACATTCTTTCATTGATCCGTCATAGTAAACAATGACATATAATGAAGTCATTTGTTAACAACAAACAAAATGTTGGATGTGTAATACAAAAGGAAAGATGGAGAAATCAAAGATCTTGGGTGTCACATATTTATTTAGTATCGTCTTATATATCTTATTTTTATATTGTTTAGATTTATTTTTATATCTTTTATCATTATTATTTTGTTTTGCCTTTATTTTATATATTTTATGTTTTTAGTTATTATTATTTTTTCTGTTATTCTTTATTTATTTCTGTTTTTGTTTTTATTTTTATTGTTGCTGTTTTTATTTTTTTATATTTTTTTTACATTTTTTTTCTTCTCATTTTTAAACATTAAATGTAGTATTTGCATTAATTTTTGTTAGGACTTTGCATTTAGGATAGACACTTAAAAATTACTTGTGTGTCCACTACTAATTAATCTAATTGGCTTTGTTTTTTTTTAATAATTATGTCTTGTATTTTTTACTTAAAATTAATATGATTACATCATCAATAATAATAAAAATAAATATTAATTTATGTTTATAGATTCAACTTTTATGTTGTTGTAGGATTTAATTTTTTATTTTCTTCATTCATAAAAAATAAATTAAACTAAACATTTTTAATTTATTATTATTTTTTTTTTTATTTTGTAAAAACTCATTTCTTTATTCATTAATAACTATTTTAAACATTAAAAATATTTATTTTTTTAATGCATTTAAAATTAATTTTTTTAATTTATATATATATTTTACTTTTGAAATGGTGCTAAATAGGAAAATAAAAATAAAAGAATGTTAGATATGGAAATAAAAACAAGAGGTGTTAGATGGGAAAATAAAAATGTAAATAGTGCTATATAAGAAATTGATTCTACTTCCTACGCAGCAGGTGAATTAGATCAAGTAGAATTGTTATAACATAGACTCACCTATTTCTTTTATAATTTTATCTTTACTTTTAAACTATTTTTAAACAAAAACAATTATGCTAAATGTTATTTTTATTTTGGTAATTGAAAAAAAAATAGCCACATGCACTCATGTGCTTTCGCAGAAGTTATATATACTAGCGGAAACACAAGTGTAATCGTGCGCTTGTGTATTCACATTTTTCTCTTTTACTCAACTATCACGATTATGAAAATTTAACATACATACAAAAATAATTTTGGATGAGTCAAAAATGAAAAACAAAAAATAGCATGTAAACAAAATATGAATTGATTAAACAACCTCTTTTTTCTTCTTCTATGGTTTGAGTCTCTCTTTTTCTTCAAGTTTTTTCTCTTCTTCCATTGGTAGTTTTGGGATCGGAGAGTGTTATGATGTTCACGTTAAAGTTAGGATTGACTTGATGGTAATAATAGTTTTACCAAAGAATATAGTTGTTTGATAGAGTGATTGTAAATGAAAGTCATTTTATTTGATATGTGAGATGGTGTAGAAAAAGAGAGTATAAAAGTAACCAATCTCCCCACTCTCCACTCTCCTCGAAGTTAGTTATGTGACAACAAATTAAAATTAACGTAACAATCTTTCCAGCCTCATGCGTATAAAACAAAATTTTAAAATTTTAAAATTATTTTTTTAACTTCTAAAATTATAAAATGTTCATAACCAAAATAAATTAATAAAATAAAATATTAAACAATAATAAAATAGGAAAATAATTTAGAGTACTGAAAAAATCCTTATAAATAACGTTAATTTTGTTTTATTTTATTCGTTGGTTCACATTGTGGGAGCCACTAATATTGTTTAATACCTAAGCAACACCTTGTGTTTATCAGTACCTCTCCCTTCCTAGTTCTCACTCTCTCTTTCATCCATCCTTTCTTCCTTCTTACCCCTTTTGCACCGAGCAATGGAGTTTCAGTCTCTTCCCAAACTCTCCCTTCTCTTTTCCTTATCCATTCTCTTCCTTTCATCCTTTCAAGCACAAGCTACAACTAAAATCACTTACTGCGGTACTTCATCACTCTCTCTTTCTGTGTTGACCTTTTTATTGTTATCATTTTCGTTTGATCCGATGAGTTCAAGATAAGATTAGAAACTTAGATTTACTTCTCTGTGTTTTGATGTTTCACTACTTCTGTTTGTTGATATTAACTTTTGCATAATGGGTTTTTCCTACTCCTCCCACCCTCCAATTGTATGAAAAAATAACCTTTTTTCGGGGTTCTGATTTTGTTTCTGTTTGAAATTGAAATCTGTTAACGAAGAAAAACTCTCGGAACATGCTAATAGGTTGAAATTTATTGAAAACAATAAAATCATGAAAGTGGCTGGCTCCTTCAGACTATCTCTTATGTGAGTGTTTAAGAAGGTTGATCAACGATAATGACTGTTACTTAAATTTGTTTAGCATCGAAGCATATGAGCTGGCGTTGACTACACTAGCACAATTGATTGTATAAGCAATGCTGCTTAAAACATTTTGGAGAAAAAAAATATTGAGGAGAACAATTATTGATCAACAAAACAGAAGGTACAGTGAGAAAACTACAAAAGTTGAATAATGAAACTCAAGCAATAGAACATAGATCCACAAAATTAAGCTAAATAGTTCATTTAAACAACTATGTATTATGGATGCTAGTAGGTGAGACCTATGAAAAGTTGTATTTTTTAATCAATTTCAGTATGTAGTGAGACGTGCTTTGGTGTGAGCAAGTATTGCTAATATTTCTCTTTTTATTAATTTTGTGACTATGATATCATGTAATGCTGGCAGCTTAACTGTGTTTATGATTTATTTAGATTGTTTAGATCAGGGTTATCTTCTGTGCACTTATTTTCCGCTAAAAAATCCTTGCAGATAAGAAGACAAACTATCCTGTGAAGGTGTCCGGAGTTGATATTTCACCAGACCCTGTGAAGAGTGGCCATCCAGCTACCTTTAAGATCTATGCTACTTCAGGTAATCCCCCCATCCTCTCTTCTTATTTATCTAGTTTTGTTGTTTTAATCAAATTTTATTTTATCTGCATGGTAGTACATTATATACATTTCAATGTTGTTTTTAAATTTAAGTATGTGTAAGCAAAATAATTTGTCTAGACGCGTGTTATTTGCAAATGAGTCCGAAGCTATCATTTATATTTTTGGTTCACTTTATTTGTTCCTCATCTTAGAGTGGCACTTGTCTATTTTAACAAATTATACTGAGGTTTCTGTCTATCTTCATGCAGGTAAAGCTATTCTTGGTGGAGAGGTAGTGATTGGAGTTTCATACGTTGGGGTGCCTGTCCATACTGAAAACATTGATCTCTGTAAAGAAGTAAAGTGCCCTGTTGCTAATGGCAATTTTGTGATTTCACACACCCAAACATTACCTGTAATTACTCCACCGGTTAGTTTCATTTCATCACTATCTTACAAATTCCGATCACGTTGTAAAAATATAATCTTATCAGGAAATATATCTTCTTTTGATTTGGTGCTAATTTTCTTATTGTTGAGCATTTACAAATTTGCACTTGGTGTGTATTGCACCATCTTCTCTTTTAGGCTTGTAACTTGAAAATTATTGCAATTTAATGTTTGATATAATCAAGAGTAATTAAATTAATCCCATTAGATTGTGGAATGTTTTGCGGTGTACTTCCAGGTGATCCTCACTTGTAGTTCTTTTACACATTTTTTTTTTGCTTAGCGTTCTTTTACACACATGATTTTCTTTTTCTTTTGAAAAGTGGGTTTATTGCAGAAGATTCAAACTAACCTTGTTTTCACATAACCCATTTTCCTTTATCTAAATGTACTTTTGAAAGTTGTCTTGCTCTCTCTCTACGACTTCATGAATCACTGAAATGTGAAGTCACAAGTCATTTTGCTACCCGTGAGAATGCTAATAAGTGATCATTGAAATGCTATTTTTATGATGGTCATAGAGATTGAGTTAACCAATCTAAAAGATTGGATTTGAATCAATAGTCATTCTGCCTGTCTAGATCAGCAGTCTCTGTTGGCTAAAAATGTTTAAAGCACAATCCGTGAAATCAAATGTCTGTCAAACACTCTACAATACATGTATAAGATGGTCAATGCTCTATATGGTAGTTAATATTAGGCAGTGGCAAGTGTAGCAGAGATGAGATGGTTAGACACGAGAAAAGATAAAATTAGGAACAAATATATTTGGGAGAAAGTTGAATTATCTCCTATTGAGAAGATTATGTTTGGACATATGAGAAGAACAATATAAGCTTTAGCAAGAAATGTTGATCAAGTGGAGGAATGCTGAATGAAGCCTCAGAAAAAACTGTTAGAAAATACTTTTACTATAAAGAGTTTTACTAAAAGTTTGGCCTTTGTCTTTTTGATATTAAGTCATTGGATATTCATATTTCCATCCAAAGTTCCTTCTAAGGTTCTTAATCTCTTTTTAGTTTATGAAATATTCTGAAGCTAGTCTAGAAGCGTGATTCTTTTCAAGAGGCATTTAAATTTAGTAGGCAAGAACAATATATGCTTCATGCGTTGAATTTATTTATTTTATGAGAGTCTGTAGAGTCAGATTTGACTCAATTGTTGGTCTTATTCACGGTTGTTGGTTGGTGTTCTTATCCACGGGCAAACCTTTCTAATCTTATAGGCATATAGGGCCTTCTTAAGGAGAAAGGTGAATAGAATATATTGAAGGTACAAGGATGGATGGACACATTTATGCATTGGTGGATTGATGTAATAGAATGTAAGAAGGGAGGGAGTTTCCTGCTAAAGGTAGCTAGAAGGAAGTGGGAGATGAAAATGGTAATGATAGAGCGGGTGCTGGGATGTGTAACTTTTCCTAAATGCCAACTGTTGTGGTTTCTTTCAACATAACAATACCTATCTCGTGTCAGGGACTTGGGATGAAATGTGCATTCCACATGGTGTGTCACAATATCTAAATCTTAGAAGAATGTGATGAAATTTGGATTCAGGGAGAACAACTCCGAGAATGTCCATATCCAGAAGCAGGGAACCAGAATTAAGAATGGTATCCGTTGCCGATGGAAAGAAAGAGAAGTATTGTTATTTTTGTCTGATTACTTTTTCATTGAGCCCCCTAGACCAAAAACCGAATAGTATTAGGCAGTTACTGCAATATCCGGAAAAGAGATTCTAACAAACCACTCCACCATCTAGTGCTACATCAGCAACCCAAAAACAACAAATAACCCATGAAATAGAAAATAAAGCTGATGACAAAAACAGAAAAATAACAAGTAATTATTAAGGTCAAACCAGAAGGTAAAAGGAGAATGTTACATCTTTGTAATTGCTGTAACAAAAAAACAAGCTGAATGTGAATTATGAGTACCCATCTCCCACAAAAGACAACTCTTGTTTCATTTGATGCTTGATCTGAGCACTCAGGGTATAGAGATTGATAAGGTGGTTGTTTTAGATCCTATGATAAAGACATTTCATAGTATATAAGTGGGTGCAAACCTCATGTCGATTTTGTAAGGTTGAGTTGACTTAAGTCAACTTTTTTAAAGTGGTAATCAACACCTATTGTCACATATTGCAATGAAATTTTGGTTGGGTCCTAAGGCACAGAATCACGTGTTAAAGTTTTCTTGAACTGTCTTCTTGGTTTAATCATCCTTGTCTTAGACAGAAAAATTCTGTTGAGGTAAAACTTTTGTTTTGGTTAAAGCTTACATTACTGAGCTCATTTCCCTGACTGTTCGTTTTTGCAGGGACCTTACTCTCTGAAGATGACACTGAAGAATGATCGGGACGAGTTGTTAACTTGCATTAAGTTTAATTTTAAGATCGTTCTTGGATCTTTGGTGTCTGATATGTGAAGTGTCCTTTGTATGATTGATCTGGTGAACTTCTTTGCTTCATTGTCAAGTGTTTTTATTGTAATGTGTACTGTATATCACCTTCCACGAGTCAGAATCATGTAAGGCTAAGATTATCTGATGTCAAATTCATGTCAATGACATTGAACTTGTGATGCTATGTAAGGTTCATGACTGAAAGTTATATTTCTTTTAACTCAGAAGTTTCATTTGCATAATGCAGTCCATACAAATTTGATAGGGATTAGGAAAATATTTGACGGTTAAAAGCTAATGGGAATGGGAAGAGAGAATAGATATGTAACGACTTGAATATTTTTTCAATACATACTCTTACGTATAAGGATTTAAGATACTTTCTAATACTATTTTAGTCTTTTAGTTTAGATTTAATTCAATTTTATGAAATTGCCTAATGAGATATTGTCTCTCACATTGTGTTTTGCTATCCTTGAAAGGCATAGGCTTATCGGTTGAATGGAAATGATAAAGTTTGAGAAAAACATATGGGGCAATTTCCTTCATCCAATGATTTTGAAACTGCACTCGATCAATTTCAAAAAATGTTAAAATTGCCCTTTATATTGGAATTGAAAAATACATTTTAAAAAAGAAAATTTGAAATAAAATAAAATTCTGAAAAATAAAATCCAGAAATATATTTCAAAAAACATAAATTCAGAAATACAAATCTGGAAAAGTGTCTAGAAATCTAAATCTGAAAATATATTCCAGAAATCCAAATTCATAATACATTTTATCATACATCTTCTCTCATATTTAAAACCCTAAACCCTATTTAAAAACTAAAAATGATAATTTTATCATTTCACACCATATATTAAAAGAAAAATAGGTGCAGGAAACAATTGCTGCATGTTTGAAAAAAATGGGTGCAGAAAACAATTGGCAGCATATGGACTCATGCAGAGTATATTCCATGCTAAAAAGGTCCCATTGTAATTTTCTCCTTTAAGTACTGGAACATAAAAACAATCTTAGAGGAGAAAATTACACAAAATGAGATAGTATAAATCACTTTAGTTTAATCTTAATTTTTTAAGTTAATGTTGGACATGAATTTCCAAATACACGTGAGTAAACCATGGTTATAGAAATGTAGTTAATGGTGGAAGTAAAATGAAAATAAAATATTAATCTATATAGACATTTAAATTATTAGTCATGTCCTAATGGGTTTTAAAAGTATTAAAGATGTAACTCCATCATTGTATTTTGAAAAAAGGCCTCCACCAAATTAATCAAAGATAAGCTTGTAGTTAATTGAATATGTTTGGAATTTTTAATTCCTCTTTCAAGTGTACAAAATAAAAGTAATTCATAATAGTTTTAAATTAAACATGAATCATGGATCAGTGATATAATGTGAAACCAAACATGTACTAAAAAAATACATTATAGATTCTTTCAGTAATTTATTAACCTAAATATATATTTACTAGTAAATTTGATTTCTTAATATTACAAATAATAATTGTAACATTTCTTTTTATAAAACTATATATCTTAATTTTTAAATCTTGTCTTCTAATTTTTATATTAAATGAAATTAGTAATTTTCAATTAGTTCTTATAGAAAATATTTAAATTATTTAAATCAATACTAAATTATTCAATAAATAGTTGTATAAAAATACTAAGTTTTCTTTCAGCCATCTATAATACAGAAAAATAAAGGGAATAACTTGAATTAGTGAAATAATATATTCACTTTTTTGTGTTTATTTATTTTTTACTTCATCTAGTATTGGAATAGTATATTCTCTTAGAAATCTCATTTTGTCTTCTTTATTGCCTTAAATTTTGAAAATTTACTACTATTTTTTTTAATTGTCTCTTTTTATATAGATCACTGTTCAATTATATTTTTATTTTATATGTTTATTATTAAAAAATTTCTCTCCCTTAATTATATCAAGTCTTGGTTTAATGACTTTTTTAATTTAAAATCTTCTTTGAATATGAGATCTTATTTAGAAAATATGGGTTATCATACTTAAATAATTACACAAAATGAGATAGTATAAATCACAGTTAGCATACATCATTGTTATAAAAAGTACTATAAAAATGTCAAATTTATATTTTAAAAAATAAAACACGCGAGTTATATAAACAAGTTATCATTAACATAATATTTTATTGATTAAACTAATTTCACAAAATAAAAATTCAAAACGTATATATCTTTACCTTTTAATTTATATCATGGATTAAATAAATTTTTATTCCTTATAAATTTATGAATTTTATATATATTTCTCAATAAAAAAAATCTGTCAGTTTGTCTTTAAGTTAAATTTTGATTTTGATCTTTACTAGTTATTTAAACTAGGTTAAATAATAGTTTTTTTGTTAGATAAGACATAAACTGTTGAGAAAGATTAATATGTATTTTTTTTCTTTTGTTTTTCAATAATTTTTTCCCATCTGATCTATAATTTTGTTTTGGTTTTAATTCCTATAATTTATTAATATGTTTTAAGTGATGAACAATGAGAAAGTTAGCCACTAAATAAAATCAACACAAGTATTTTATTTTTTAAATAACTTTTTAAAGACAGAAAACTAATCAGTGTAAAGCAAACAATTGTAAATTCTCTGTTTCTTTTTTAGAATTTGAGTCTGCTATCTCTTCTCATCTTCAATATTCAGCTGTAGAATCTATGAAGATTAACATGAATAAGATTTTTTCTGGAATTTTTTATTCTTTATAGGTTTTACTTTCAAATACAAATAGTAAAAGAAAAAAAGAGAGATTAAAATCTTAATTGAAGACATTTGCGTCAAGTTGATTAATTTTTTTCCAAACAAAATAAATTTAAAAAGATGGATATTAGTTCTACTCACATTAACAAGAATATATATTCTAAATGACACGGTCATATTGATTATTTTTTTCTTTTAAACAAAATAATTAAAAAAATTAAGGTTTTTACTTAATTGTTTACACATATGCTAATAAAATACATAAACGTAGAAATAAACAAATTACAAAGACAAAAGTGAGAAAAAAATTGAAGACTAAAAGAAAAATATATAGATTTATGGGAAACAAAAAATGCAGACAACTTATTACTCAATGTCACTGAATAATAAGAATAAAAAAATGACTTTTTTTAATACTGAAATTGAAGAAAAAAAAAAACATTGAGAACGTATTAAAATTTAGCAAATTCACGGAGATGAAAAAGTTATTTAATTCTTATATTTTTTCTATTGTTGATAAAATCCTTTTTGTGTATTTTTCCCTGTGTATTTTGCAAAGTGTGTGAGCAATGCTGGTAGAACTACGGGTTCTTCCTCCATCTTGAATTAGGGTTTTCAGATTTTCATTTTTTAGGTTCATTTCACCATCCTCATCACCTGCAATGTCTTTTCCTTTCGATCGCTAATTGTTGAACACATAATCCCAATTCCTCTTTCTCGTTTCGCTAGCTCGATATTCCACAGTGTTTATTGATTCGGTACGTTATAGAGCTCTTTTGACATTTTTTTTTCTTTTCCCATTAATTTGCACGTTCTTTACACTTGCAATAGTCTGTTATATTTGATTTACTTCACTTTTTAGTTTGATTTCTTTAACCCTAGGATTCTATAACTATAACTAACGTTTATTATACAGACTCATATGTCTTGACGGGTTCTATTGGGGATTCAGTTGCCAAATTTTGTAATTATTTTGAAACATCTGTTCAGTTTGTTTGTGGAATGGTTCATGTGAGAGCAAAGAATCGGTACATGCATGATGCTATATGATTGTAGTGTGGGTTATGTGGTTTAGTGATTGGTTTGGGTTTTGTGGCTTTGATGTCTCAGAGGTTGTGTTCACATAGGAGTTGTTTGTGACAATGCGACGGCAGGGGCACTATGGGGATCCATCGGCCAACACTAGTGTTGGTGGCCAGATGCATCATATGGTGGCCGGTCCAAGGGGGGAGGCCAAGTCTGGTAATTTTGAAGGACGTCTTGAGGCCTTTACTCCAGAGAGAGAGAATCCGTATGCAAATTCCAAGTCGGAGGGTCAGTGGAGATGGGAAATGGACGAATCGAAGCTGTCCAATTCAATGGCATCTCGAATGTTTAGTGAAGGCAAGTATTTTCACTGCCCCTTCACACTTGTTTATCCTTCTGTTAACCTAGCTATGTGCTGCATCTGCTTTACGGAAACAATCATTTTTTTTTCTAGTATGTCTCGTGAGGGATCCAGATTTCTAGAAGTTGTAGCTAAATATTGTTTTTACAAATTTTCACGATTAGTTAGTATAATGTAAATTTTGTTTTCTTGCCAATTTTTTCATTAAATTGACAAAAATGTCTACTCTTGAACGGTTGGTTTTTCACTAAATAAAAAGTAGGATCTATGATGTAGACTTAAAGGAGCATAGTGTGTAAGTATGATATATCTGCTGCTTCCCTGTAGACTGTAATTGTTAACCTTTCTTCTGTGTTTCAGTATGGAGACTTTTGTTTCTAAATTAGAAGTTAGGTATTAGCACAATACTTTTGACTGTTCTTCAGAAAACAGATTAACAATTCATGTGGCTACTTTCCAATTTGTTGTTAACTGCATATTGTTATTCTTGTTTGTTCCTGGCATCCTTTCTGCAAAATTTGCTTTTTTTTTCAATGAACACACTTAAAAGTAGTTCTTGATGTATAGGAGATGAATTTATTTTACTTTTGATGTGTGCTTTTATGGAGTTATAATTTCAGTGAACATGGCACATTTTCAGAACCTATTTTACTTTTGAATTTTTAAAACATTAGCTTCTGCTTCTAGAATGCGTGGTTACACAGGTTTATATTATGGAAAGAGTTTTCAAACTCCTAAACATAGGGGAGCTGTTTCATGTTCTAGTGTAGGTCAAGGGGTTGATGCTTCAAAGTCCTATTTTCAAGGGCAGAGCCGGAACAACAACGATTCCAGATCTCAGGCTCATGAAGAAGATATGGATGTTGGATATGAAGGAAATCATTTATCACAAACTTTTGAAGGTCTTGAGCAGAATTTTCGTGATGACATTATGAAACTTACTAAAGAACAGAATGATGCTGAAGATGCAGAATATGCCAGGCACAGAGAGGTTTGTGGTAAACATAAAAATAAACAATATTAATTTGTTACTGTGTTCTTGAAATACCCTAAATCCTCTACTCTTTTTGTGTCTTTTTTTTTGTCTTTTTCTTTATTTTTCTTAATAGACAAACTCATAATCATGCAGTACCCTTGATGGACTGGGTCCAGTTTTGCAGACATCACTAGGTCTAGCATACCTCTTGGGCATCATCGCACTGAAAACTGGACTAAAATGAGCCACCTAGAGTCTAGACTGTTTCATGAATATTTAGAGTTTATAAACTAGTGATCATATAATAATAAAATCAATTAGATTTTTTTTGAAGCAAATGTTCCAGACTTCCAGGGTGCAAAACTTATTACTAATATTAATTTTTGAAAACATGCACTGTTCTCATTTGATGACCTGTTTTAGTTATGGCTTTGATGCGTGTTTGTCTGGTTTAGGTTTGGACAATCTTGTTTTGTTAGAGGGCATTGTTATACACGGTTTATGCTGCTTTAAAAGGTCAATAAAGTCTATAAAATTTAAGACAGTCTCCCTTTTTATTATAGCTAAAACGTGATGGTCCAAATTGAAAGGTGATGAGAAGAAGAAATGCATGTATGCTCTATCCTGTAGTCTTGTCTTGTCTCCCCTGCAAGTGTAAAGTGGGACCTGCTTCTCTTTGTAAGAATGGTTCCACTTTGGTATAAAACTCTGGGATTTGTTAAACAGTTTGCCTTTTTTTGAAGATGCTAAAGGTACTGTTGAAGCTGTAAAACTTTTTATAGCTGTTACAGAAAGTTAGTAACACATCAAGGTATCAGATACAGATCCTCTTGTAGAATTACGGTTTGCAGGGATCGAACTACATCCTGGGAATCAATGTTGTTAAACTTGTAACTCGGGAGCGGATCAGAAAGGGTATGAAAACTTGTTACCCGAGGATCGTAACTTGATTTGGAAGAGTTACTATTCTAGTTACTACTGTACATAACATAATTAAAAATAGATTCATAATTTATAAAATGGTCTAAATACATAATACAATGAAGAGTAGTGTGCGGCAGTGGCACGAGCAGTGGAGCAGTGGCAGGGCAGTGGTGCGTGCAAATGGAGGGGCGAGTGGCGGCGAAATGCGTGCGCGAGCAGTGGTGCAGCGGCGCGAATGGAGGCACGAGTGGCAGTGGAGTCGTGAGCTGCATAGGTTCTGAAATTAGGGTTAAGGGGTTTTCAAATTAGGGTTTCTGGGTTTATTTGGGTTGGGTTTCAGTTTTTCTTTGGGCCGAGTCATGGATCGTGGAGGCCCATAGATCGTCTGATCCAACCCATGAAGCGTCGGATCGTTCCGATCCGGACAGATTCCGATCCACCCCATGATCCGACTCGTTTCGTTTTCTTCTCATAAGATCGGTGATCTAGATCGCGATCTTGACAACACTGCTGGGAATGCAAGCTTATCACAGGTTGCTAAGTGCATTTCTGGAATTAAATTCTGGAAGATTTTTTTTTTGTAATGGATAGTCTTGTCGTAACTTGTATACCTTGGATTTTTCCATGACATTTGATCAACTTGAAGTAATTATGCAAATGCACAACTGCAGTTATATACTGCTCTTTCTGCATCTTAGTTGATAATCTTGGAAGTGATAATGCAAAGCTTCGAATACAGCTGTTGTGTGTACTTTGTGCATCTTTTAAACTAACCCAGTGTCTTGTTAGATCTTTGTTATGTAACCCATTTTTAGAACACTTCCTGAATATTAAATTGATGTACAAAATCACCTTTGCAAGATAATTTTTTTTTATTCTTGAGTTGGGTTCTTCTATCAGTTAACTGTGAGCACTGGGTCAGTTCTGTCACCTGCATCTTTCCTTGTATATTAAATAATCTACACCCTATGTTTTGAAGCTGGATATTTGCAGCACATTGGGTGTTGCAAGGATAATCTTATTCATGTTAAATTCTGTATATTTTCTTACATATATTCTCTAAAACTATGTTTCAAATCCACTGAGCTTTAACTAAGTTCTACATATTTCTTTTCAGAAAATAAATGCAATCAATGCTCAGTACGAAGAAAAACTGGCTGCACTTCGAGCTCAGCATAGCAACCGCAGAGCTGAATTTCTTCAAAGGGAAGCACATGCTAGGCAACAGCAGTACCAGCAAATCATAAGGGATCCTTACCCCAGCAGTGGCATGGCACCTCGAGACCCTCATGGTTTCAATAATGCGAATGCTCCAGTAGGGGGAGAAGTGCAGCGAGGCTATTCTGCAGATCACTTCGATCCTTACAGAGAGAGAGCTCGATTTCTTGGGGGTGGTAGAGATCAAGGATTTGAACCTAGGGGTCCATACCCTGGTGGTCGTGTTTATGACACTGGTTCACGCTACTACAGTTGAGTTTTGATCCGGAGGTTTATCTCTCATTTTGGGTTTCTACTGCAGGTGAAATTATATTGACATGATCTAATGCTTTGTGGTCTTATTTGTTACCCTGTTTATGGAAGTTAACTGTTATTTATATAGATCAACATTGGAGGTGCACACTTCTACATTGGTGTTGTGCATTTAGATGTAGAGCCACTAGGATATTTGTTGTTTGTGCTTATGAAAGTTAATAACATAAAACTATGTAATACAGTCTTTCATTTAATTCAACTGCATACGGAGAGATAACATTACTCCGATAACTTGTTGCAAGCATCAATGCCAACCACAGAAGAAGCATAGCAAAGCACCAAACCTTATGCTTCTGCTGCTGGTCTTCGATGTTTGTGATTCAAAGAGTAGAAAACGTTAAGTTTTACAACCGAACAGATAATAAAGGAATAAACCATTTTAATCCCTAAAAGTGTATCATGTTGACACATTGACTTTTGAGACTAAGGAGATTTTAAATAAGTCTGAAATTTCTAGTTGTTTCATTTAAGTTTCTACGCTTTAACTATTTCTTGTCATGTTGGTCACTTATAATTCAAGTCAACATTTTATTTTTATTTTTTTAAAGTAATATGGTTGATAAATTATACTTTAGATGATATTTTTTTAAAGAATTTTTTCAGTTTTAGGACTATTGTGACAGGTGTATATATATATATATATA
>Ga0123342_1002297_pt1 | contig 31811 bp, 15 predicted proteins | sample Turbeawhitnodule_FD_89960 | JGI IMG/M metagenome (GOLD analysis project Ga0123342, IMG submission 89960) | Root nodule microbial communities of legume samples collected from Mexico - Turtle bean Mexico white nodule | ecosystem: Host-associated > Plants > Roots > Nodule | place: Mexico: Nepantla... | reverse complement strand
AGAGAGTAAAATACATGATGTATATATAAGAAAAAGATTAAGACCTAGCTGAAACAGAAAAGGAAAGTTGGGTCAAACAAACAAAGCCCAATAGTTTAAAATAGAAAATTAAATATATTAACATGCATTTAATTTATTTAATTTATATTTAAAATATTTTTTATAAATTTTAAATAATCTAAACTCGAAAAAAATTATTTTTATTGATAATATAAATAATATATAATTAAATTGTTTAATTGTTTCACATTTCAAAATCACAAATACATTTTGTACTATTCAGTACCGAAAAATACTGAGTAGATAATATTTATTTAAGATAGTGAGATTAACTTCCTCTAGATTCACATAACTCATACACACTATTAACTTTCGTTGCCACTGAATCAGTTTGATATCCCGTTTTAAATATCAATTGATGGGATATTTATGCTAACTCAAAATCTATAAATATCACCTGAAGAAGAGTACTCATGGTGACTAAATAATTTTTCTCATCTATCATTCACATGTTTCTCTATGTTTTTATTTGACTTGAGTTTCAGAGAATATTCTACAAGTGGATCACCACTTTATTTTCATCATCAAAGCTCAACAACCCTTCAATAAATAGGTCAATCAACTCAAATAGTTTAGATATTCACCTCAAATAATTTCAATTCATCTATGATAAGAACACATTTAAATTAACTTAATTTAAATATCTTTAAAATAACATAAATTCGCATCCTTAAAATGTGCGTCAATGAGTCACTAAAAATATTGAAATTAAAACTTAATATTTTAAAATAAAATATATCTTTCAAAATTAGCTTTCTTTCAAAATTAGCTTTTTTATCAACTAATAAAATTAATTAGTGAAATAATATAACAAAATGTGTTAAATAACATGTAAAATGTCACCTATTATAACAAGAGACAACTAATATGTCACTTAACATACTAAGTAACTAAACTTTACTATAAAAAAACAATAATATAAAAGGAAAGTTAGTAATTTTATATTTGAACACTTTTAAAAGGTGACTAGAATACTACATGGACCCAAAAAATACTATTAAGTAATTTTATAAAATTAAATAAAATAAGAAAAATATGTATCTATAATGTCATGTTGATAGTATAGTACACGCGTCTCATAAATACTCTACGTACATTTTAAAACTAAGAAAGAGGCTTTTGGAGCAAAAGACCCAGAGGTTGGAGACAAAAAAATAAAGGGAATCTGAACACATCAAAGAATCTTTACTCCTTCTCTTCTCAATCATGCATGGCATACACTTAGTGTGATATCTTTTCTTTTTCTAGTTTTCACACTTAACAAACACAAACACTTAGTGACATGATAACAGTGGCACCCACTTTTTCCAGCTGGGGACCTTTTAGGGGAACACATCTAATTAAAAACTCATTTTTTTCTCCATCTTTATTATTTCAGAACTTAATACTAACAAATTAAAAAAATTATTAAATATAATTTATTTTTAAAAATAAAAAATAATTAATTATTATATTAATTAAATTAAGTATTATTTTAGACAATAAAAAATTTATTAATATTTAAAATAATTTTTATTATTAATAAATAATTTCTAAATTTATATTTAATTAGCTACTAAATTTAAAGTATAATTAATTGGTAGCTAAAATTTTAGTAACTAATTAAATATTATTTATTAATAATAAAAACTACTTTAAATATAATAATAATTTTAATCCTTCAAAATATAGTATATAATTTAGATAATATCGTGATTAATTATTTTTTTCTAAAATTAATTTTTATTTATTAATTTTTTTATAATGACATTTTTGCTATTGAGAGAGAAAAAAACTAACTATAATGTATACTTAATTTTAAGATGTTTATTATAAATGTGTGACTCCTATAATCTTACATAGATTTAAAAATTTACAACTATATCAAAGAGATGCTTAATATAAGATGAATTTGGAGAGATTAAAAGTTGAGACTGAAAATGTAAAATTCAAACCCCCTCCTCATAACTCTTCATCTCTCTGCATAATTTTTTTCTTTCTAATTTCTCTCTATTCTCATTCTTTCAAATCTCGTTTATTTGAGAATATGATCACACATTGCAATAGCAGGATTATTTTTTACCAATCAGTTCTCAATCAAAGTAAATGCTTATTTGATCTAAACATTCTTTTTTTTCTTTTTTTTCCTTTTGAATTTGTTGACAAATTATAATTATAATAATAATATTAATAATTTTATTATTGTTGATAATAGTAATATTAATATTCTTAATTTAATATAATAGTAATAAATTAATAATAATAGTAATAAATTATTAATAATAGTAATAATTTAATTTTATATTAATATATATTAAAGTAAAAATATTAGTTAAATAATTTTAGTAATATTATTAATAAAATTATTTTTATTAATATTATAATAATATTTAAACTTGATTAAATTTATGCTGAATTTTTGTTAGTTTTGGATATTTTGTTCTATATCTCTAAATTTGGAGTGATTCTCTTACTTGATTTGAAAGTTATTTTAGATTAAAAAATTACTAATAAAAGAAACTATTTATGTTTTTATATAATATTACTACAAGAAAACATTAAATTAGCTTCCAAATATTAGTATTAATAAAATTGAAACACTATAAAAGTTGGTTTAGTCGACTCTAACACAACGCAAAAATTAATTTGTTAAAAAGAGTTAAAAAACATAAAATTATTTTTAAATAGTTTATCTACCGATAAAGTCAACTTAACCAACTTTAAGCCGATGCAAATTATTTTTAAACTTTTTTAATAAGTAAATATTTGTGTTGGTATCGGATTAGCTTTCGACTAAATTGATGCTAATAAAGTTTGTTTAATGTTGGATACTAATAGAGTTGTCTTAGTCAACTCTGAGATGACGTTAACAATTTTTTAACATTTTTTAATAATAAAATATTTATATCGGTGTCAGCTTACCGATGCTAACTAAAATAGATATTAAAAATAAATAAAATTAGTGAAACTAATGTAATACATCTTTAATATTTATTTAAGTTAGCATAGACTAATTTATATGTTATGAATTGTGCACCTTTGTGAGAACAAATCGGAATCGTAAATTAATTTTAATCCAAAAGCCCATATTTTATTTTATTTTTTATTTTTATTTTTTTTTTTAAAATCGAAACTTTTATTGAACAAAACCTCAGAACTCAATGGAGAATTACAAAAGAATCAACCAAAAAGGTTTAGCCTTTCATGCGGAGGCAAAACAAAAGAATTACAAAGAAGAAAATAAACTAAGAAAACCCTGTCCAAAAGCCCATATTTAAGAATGACAAATCTCCTCACTTACAATTTTAATCTCTCACTTTTTATATAAATCCCCTCACATTCATATCTTTCATCCACACTCATCTCCTTCACCCACAATCATCTCCTTCATGCACACTCATCTCCTTCATCTACACATATCACCTTGATCTACACTCATCTCTTTCATCAACATACGTCTCTTTTATCCACATTATTCTCCTCATTTTCTTCATTCACATTCATATCATTCATCCACACTCATCTCCTTCACCCATTACAATTTTTTTTCTATTTTTTTGTTTTTTATTTTGATAAAGATGGAGACATTGTAAGAGAAAATATTTTTTAAATTATTATCATTAGTGTTAGTTAAACCGATGCAAATTAAATTAATATGAATATTATATTTTATTTAGTGTTGGCTTAGTCAACACTATCTATTAATAAATAGTTAAATTTTATAACTTTTAACTTAGTCAAACAACACTACGTTTCCATAATTAATTAATATTGTATATAGCATTTGCCTTAGCATGACTTTAGCTGACTCTAGTAACATATACTATCAGGAGTCGAACGCAAATGTCATAGCATCTACTCATGGAGAGTCAGTTTTTTGACCTTGTAGTGTTGAAATATTATCTACATGTGAAGGTGACTTGGTCACATTATCTTAACTTTTATGCAAGGTTTATGTTTTTTTAACATAATTTGAATCTTTAAAATTGAGTGAGAATATTTTGAGTTTAAGTTGGGTGTAATGTGTAGTTTGAGTTAAGGGATGTTTGATTTGGTGTACTTTGAAATCATATTTTTTTTATGTTGATATAGTGACTAGATTATGCATGTTAAAGTATAGAGTTTCTTAAATTAAGTTTTGAATATGGTTAAAGTTAGTTTCCTATAGTTTTCCATACATTAGTTTATGAATGAAAGTTATATATTAAGTTTGAATGATCAAGGTTGAATTGAAATAAGCAAAGGATGATATTTTGAAGAAATTGTGATTGTATTGATATTTTTTAATTTGTTTGAAAGTTGTATTTGTTGAACTAATTCTAGGTAAAACTTGTGGTTATGTTATATGAAGTTGATTTTCTGATATTTTCACTCAAATGAATGATTTTCGTTAAAGTAAAAATAGAGTAGAAACTCAACCTTTACTCTCAACATAACTTTTGCTCTAATGAAGGATTTTTCACTCAAGCGAAAGTAGAATTGAAACTCAACCCTTGTTCTCGACATTATTTTCACTAAAAAATAAATTTTCGTTCAAGCTAAAACAATCATTTTTGTCTCTTTAATTGATTGAATATGAATGTTAAATATAAATATAAATATAATATTAATTTGTATATTTAATTTATTTGTGATTTGTTTAAATGAGTTATTTTGTATAAAAAATAGTTGTTGAGAATGATAAGAATTGTACAAATTTGGGGTTACAACAACTGTTTGAGTTGTATCTTAAGTAAAACACATGTGTTATAACAAATATTTTCTTATTTTACTGATAGTTTAAGTCACATAGACTAAGATATCAAATGATAAAAATTGAAAAAAAATTCTTAACACTTCTAAATTTATTTTAATGAAAAAAAAGTAAGATTTATTATAAAATAAAATATAACTTACTCAAATTAAGATTATCATAAGACGACCTTAACTTATTAACCACCACCTCCTAAGTTGTATTATGTACGTTTGTAAGACAAATGACTAATCAACTAATAATTCTAACAAATATTTAAAAAAAAACTTATTTTTTAAAGAAGCAAAGTTCATATTTAAAGAAAAATAAATAAAATAAAAATATTTATAATTTTCTTAAAAAATGTTTGTCATTCTTCTTTCCCTTATAAATCATATCAATAATATTTCTTACTTTCAAACACGGTGAAGAATTGGTAAGAGATGACTAGAATTAGAATCAAAGGGAAAAATGAAAAACTATATCCTAAATTTTGTATGCATAGTTGTTCCAAAATTATGGAACCCATTGGATCATATGTGAGCTGTATTTAATAAGGAACACCAGTGAGAACTGACAGTTATGATACATAAATGGAATATTATTATAATTATTAGATTACAATTAACAACTTAATTCTAATTTTATATGAAGATAAGATAAATAAATACTAAAATTTATACTAATTTACAATTTGATTCCCTCAATTCTTAAACTGTCGTTTTGATTTTTCCCATTTTTTCACAATTTTAAAATCTACATTTCCAGAAAATCAGTAATTTTTATTCCATCCTCAATTTGTATTTTCTCCCTTTTTCTAATATTTTAATTAATTAAATTATTTCTTAATGGTACCTTAAATTTGCTAGGTTTAAACCCTAATCCCTAAATCCAAAATAAAAGATAAAATGTGTAAAAAATTGAGGTTTTGCTGTGTAAGTTATTTATTTTAAATAAATTATATGTACTTAAATAAAATTCTTTTAAAAATTAGTTTAAATATAAAATTACTTGTTGGTCTAAAAAAATTGTTTACTATTCCTTTCATTATAAAACTAGTAAAAAAATCATTAATTGATATAAAATTTTATTATACATTAACAAAGACTATATGTTTAATTATTTATTATTATAATTAATATTCAGGTGATATAATTTACATGAAAATATAATTGGTTTTATATTATCTCTTTGAAAAGGTGAGGCTTTTAATTAAAAAAAACTAAAAAAAAATATTTACCCACTTGAAATATATTTATGTAAATCTTACTTATATGAATTTGATATACTAAATAAATCATCAATAAACATATTTTTATATATAAAAACTAAACAATTATATATTTGCTTTATTTGTAAAAATTCTATACAAGATATTTTTCAATAATTTTAATTAATATATACTTTTATTTCTGCCAACCAAAATTTAATTATTTATCATTAATATTCCAATCTACATCGTAGTTTTATTTTTATGTTCTACAAAATGGTCAAGTTATTACTAACTTTCCAAAATACACAAATTTTTCTTCAATCTCAATTCTTTAAAAGTAATTATTTAAATATCTCAAAAAGTCAATTGTTTATATTTTTAATCACTTTTATGTATTTAAAGTTACAGTTGAGCTCTTTTTTCTTCCCAAATCAATGTTTATTTAAATTCCTTTTTCACTTATCAGATTTTATAATATGAGTATGGTGTTACTTCTTGCATTCTAAATTCGTTTAGTTGTCACAACAGTAGTTTTCAATCAATTTCTTACTTTCTTTTTTATTTTTATTTTTTTACTTTTAACGAAATTTTTACATTATCGACGAATTTTAATCATTGATAATATCAGTTTTTTTTTTAGTATAAGAAGTAAGTTGATATTTTGATTTTACTTAGTCAAATTTTTTCTGTATTTGCCAATACTCAATGATGGTGGAGTTGATTTTTTTTCTTCTTTTTTGTGGTCCTTTCAACTCCATTTCACTTTTTTCCTTCATTCAACCATCTTTATAAACTCTTTCAGTGCTTGCAGGTCAGAGTCAAACTTCAAAAGTCTTACTATTTTGTCATAAAAAAAATTGATGATATTTTAGTAAATATAATAAACTACATAGTAATCAATGCCTAGTTCAATTCATGTATAGTTTGTACATATTATTTGATTAATAGATTCAAATTTAATATATCACAAACTATGAATGTGAATACAATATATCTCTCAATTTTTCCATTTTCCCATTTTTAATCTTTATCTTTCATTGGAGCTCAAATCTCCAATAGCACCTCCACCTTGTTTTTATCTATAGTAAGGTTAGATTTCTTGTTAACATATTTAGTTTTTCTGTTTTAAGTTATTAGATTTTGTTTGTTTGGTCTAACTTTCCTTTTATGTTTCAGTTATGTCTTAGTCTTTTTCTTATATATACATTATGTATTTTACTCTCTCTAATACATAAGTAAATAAGAATTTTTTTTGTATTTTCTTTTCTCTATTTTTTTCTCTTTTAAGCTTTTGTCATTGTCTCTTTTTCATTTGCAATTAGGGTTCATCAGAACCTCCCTTTCTCCATTGCGATTACGTGCGCTCCATTTGATGCACCACATTAGACAAGGAATATTCATCTTCATTGACTGTAATATGGTATCAGAGCTTTTTGAATAAAGAGCTCTGTCTGATCTTTATTTTCCTCTTTGTTGTTTTTGGTTACCTTTTATGTTCTCTTTCAAAATCTTGATTGAGTTTCAAAATCTCTTAGGTAATGTCTAATGAAAACCCTAGTCTTCATAGTCTTAATAGTAGTCACACTATTACATGCAATTTTTGTGGTAAATGCAATTATACTGAAGTTGTTTGTTTTCGCAAAGTGGGTTTTCCTTATGGTAATGTTAAAACTTTAAAGTTTTCTTCCACTAGAAAAGTTTGCACTTTTTGTAATCCACACTGTCGACACATGTTATAAAAAGCATGGGTTCCCTCCTGGCTACAAATTCACCAATTGGACATCCCAAACCAATAATATGATTAATACTAACACTTTTGCTGAGTTTTTTTTTTTCTAAAGAACAAGATGTAAAGGGGATTCAACTTACATCACAACAGTGCCAATTACTGACCAACATTTTGCGTCAACAAAACCTTGAGGATCCTGCCCCTCACACTCAAATTAATCAAGTTGACACCTTCTTAGCGGATGAAATCTCCAATACTTAGCAATCTTCAATAGGTAAGTTTCTCTCTTCACTATCTGCTATAAAAGGATCTTGGATTATTGATTATGGTGCCACGGATCATGTTTGCCACAATTTGAGCGTTTTTACTACTTGCACTAAAATTAAACATGTCTTAATTAGTCTCCCAAATGGTCAAACTGTTTATGCCACATATTCTGGTTTAGTACGTTTTTCTGATAAGTTTTATTTGTCTGATGTGTTATATGTGCCTCATTTTCAATTAAACTTAATATTTGTTTCTGAACTCACACACCAATAAATGTACTTTAACTTTCACTTCAACCCACTGCATTATACAGGACAATCTCACCCAAGAGATGATTGGTACAGTTAAAGCCACTGCTGGCTTGTACATTATCACTACCTTGCCTGCTTCTAGCTGTTCTAAACCGCATTGTTTTGCTTCTTTTATTTATTGTAATATCATGGACAAAACACTGTGTCACTATAGACTGACTGGGGTGCCCTTCACTTGAAAGATTACATGTCTTAAGCAAACAATACTCTTTTATTACTGTTGATATTCATCATATATGTGATACTTGTAGTAGTGTAAAACAGAAAAATTAAATATGTTGAAGCTCATTTTACATGACAGATTCCCAAGAAGCATGTATGCAATAACTTTAAAATTTTAGTTAATTGGAAATGTAATATCCAAATTTTCCAGTACAAAACAAATTTTTATGAGTTAGCTTTATGAAATTCACTATTAAAATATAATTTCCATTAAATTTTAACTAATAAAAAATAATTTAGAAAAAGTTTATATCAAGATAGGATTATTTTTGTTCCAATAAATAACTTCTTTGTAATAAGGATTAAAAAAATTAGTTACTTTAATAAATAACAATAAACTTTTTAGTTAGTCATAATAATGTTTAAAAAATATTGTGATTAATTTATTAGCTAAAAACAATTAAAAAATCACATGAACTTAATCTACAGTAGAAGGATTTTTAGTCCAATGAACTAAAGAAAACCCGTGACAATGAAATATATATGTTTTGACTTTTTTGTATTCCAAATTAATTGATACTTTAGAAGTTAAATATGCAAATATAATCATATTTTATATTAAAATTAAATATTCTTTAAGATTTAATCGGGCATTATCCTTAAAATCTATAAACGTCAGAAAAAAATATTGATTTATAACATTTAATGGTGAATGACTATTAAAATTGTAAAATATCTTGACAGAAACAGTTAATTAAAAACCAATTTAAATATATTTTTATTTTTAAAAAAGACAAACCCTTTAAAAAAAAAGTTATGTAATAGTGACATAATATTGTTAAGATTCTTCTCTGTCAAACAACCCAACCAAGCCTTACAAAACCACCCCCAACCTTCATTAACTCCCCATTCATACTGCAACCACAAACTTCAAATCCCCAAAAACCTCACACCAAACAAACAAACAAACTCCAAAAAAACCTTAAAAACAAAACACAAACTCAAAACCAAACCACACTTTCTCATCAAATGTTCTTCTCTTCCCTCTCTTCCTGCTTCCGCTCTTCCCAACCCACCACCCTCCACGACGCCACGCTCTCCACCAACCTCACCACCTTCATCTACCACACGGAAAACGGCTCCATTTCGCTGACATGGTCACGCTCCATGTTGGGTCGCTACCTTCACGTCCACCTCCACAACCACTCCTCCTTCCACCTCCACCTCAAGCCCTGGAACAAAACCGGTTCCAAGAAACTCTCCCACAACACCCTCTTCCTCTGGAACCTAACCAACGCCAAGTTCGGCTCCGGACCCGAACCTTGCTCCCGATTCTACCTCGCCCTCCTCGTTGACCACACCAACCTCACCCTCCTCGTCGGAGACCTAACTCCAAAAACCAAACCCCACAAACCTAACACCAAACCGCAACAAGTTCTCCTTCTCAAACGGGACCACGTCCACGTGGCGTCACACCGCAGCAGGGTGTACCAAACCAAGACCATACTGGGAGGAAAGGTTAGGGAAATCCAAATTGACTGCGACGCTTACAGTAACGAGGACGAGAGTTTGAGATTGGTTTTCTCCGTGGATGAGGAGAAGGTTCTGGAAGTGACGCGGTTGAAGTGGAAGTTCAGAGGGAGCGAGCGTGTGGAGGTGGACGGTGCCCACGTGCAGATCTCGTGGGACGTGCATGATTGGCTTTTCGAAAAGGATAAAGATCATGGTTTTAGTAATATCAGCAATGATGTGAATGTGAATGGCAACAGTGATGGTGGTAAAAACGAGGGGCATGCGGTTTTCATGTTTAAGTTTGAGAATGACGAGGTAGGATGTGGGAGTGGGAAGGAGGTGGATGTTGTGTGGTCCAGTGGGGAGTGGAAGAATGGAAAGAGCTGGTCGTCTTCTTCGCTGTCGGTTTCTTCTTCTGTTGGGTCTTTTGGAGGGAGTTCCTCTGTCATGGAATGGTCCAGCGTGGAGGAGAATGAATTGGTGGTCCAGCGTGGAGGAGAATGAATTGGTGGTTACTTTTGGTTTTTCGTTGGTGGTTTATGCTTGGAGAAAATAAACACTTGAAGGGTTTGATTTTCTTTTTCTTCCCTCTTGGTTAAAAAAGTTTGAACGAAATTGGATATTATGAGAGTGTATAGAAGAACATATATGTTGTTTAAATTGTTCTTGAGCTTTTGAGTTTTTTTGGAAAACTAAGTATGATTATTTCAACTACTATATAAATCTCTCTGCATTAGTGGAAAACTTTGAGATCTTATACACATGAAAAAAAAAAGAGATAAGCTTTTTAATCAAGAGTTTGATCCTCAAGAAAGCTATGCTAGTGGAGATCAACTCTTTATTTGAAATTTTGAACCTCAAGTATCAATTTCTTCTACCTGAATAAATTTGAGTACCCGATGAAGATTAGTCTATGATTTTCAGTGCAAAGATGGAAGATTCTCTGAATGTCCCCAGAGAAGTTCTTGACAAGCCAGAATGGAAGATAGAGGATATTCTGGGTACTCGAAAAAGGTTCCTCACATGCAATTTACTGCTGTTGCTGTTTCCACACATTCATAGAGTGAGTAACTTGGCATCTTTAACTAAAGATTGGAGTTGTTGGATGAAGGTTTGACACATTCAAATTATGAATGTGTTTGAAGTTTGAGTACTAATGACTAACTGGTTAGAAGTTTGAATTTAGGATGTGGGGTTGTGTTTGCACAGTAACACATTTGATTGGTGGATATATAAAAGGAAATGAAAATTGGTGGATTTGTATACTTGATATAGATCTAACATATTTGTTTAGAGGAAGGACTTGTTATGTTTGCAATAATGTAATTTTTTTTTAATGATGTTCCGTTCTGTTGTGGATGGAATTGCAGAAGGAAATTTATCAAAATAATAAAAATATCACTATTAGTAATATTGTTATTATGAAGGTTGGTCTGTGTTTATGATTGAACTTTGTACCCGTGATGTGCACGCCAAATGTTCGACAAAATGACGGCATGTGAGTTAGGAAATTTTCTTTTCTTTGGTGCCTTTGCATTTGGCAGCTCTACAGCGTGTTGCCTAAAGCGACTGCTACTAACGGCCAATTTGGTTGACCCATTCCAACCAAGGATCAATTATATTCAATCCAATGGTTAATATTCGGTTGACGGCACACGAAAATGTTGTACTTTTCCATAAGGTTAATGTATAATTTAGAAAAATGTTACTTTCAGAAGTGAATAGTCATGCATCATTTTTCTCCATTTCACATCTTACTAAAAGATTGATTATTTTCTTTTCTTTCTATTTTTAGCATTTGTAATTTGAAGCAATTCAGTGTTGAATGGTAAACATATTAGGAGTCTATAATTTATTAAAATGAGACTTTGAAAACCTACTAGTTATATATAATTCCTGAGATAACAGTTTAAAAAATATATAATAAAAAATAAATTTATAATTAAATGATGTGAAAAATTATTAAAATAATAATATTGAGAGTTATATAGTGAATGTAAAAAAGGGTTGTGAATATACCATGATCCATAATTTATTCTGTAAAGATTAAAGATGATGTTTTATATTATTTTATCATTTAAAAGTTTAAGGCTATTTAAGTTAGTTTGTATAAACAAAATAGAACTTTTTATTTTATTACTAAGTAGAATAGATTCGTTTACAATTTTGTTGTGTGTGAAAATTATTCGAAGTAATTAATAGAAATATGAATAATATGAGTGAGATTAGTCTCAAATCCAACCAATTTGAGATACTCTTAATCATGGCAATTACCAAAAATAAGTAACACCAATAAACCAATTTAGGTTAAGATCCTTTCCTTAAGTAACAAGTTGGGTTGAATTCCTACTTCTTGTGAATGGAACTAAAGTAGTTGGAAAAAATATTAGACCTACCTATTGAGAGAGACATCTTTGAAAAAAGGTAATTTCAGATGTATTTTTCAAAACCTAGTAACATGTTTGATTTATAATTTTAAGAAGGAAAACAATAAAATTTTCACATCTAATGTGTGATTTACTTTCCAACAAGTTTTCAAACACTGTAAATAAATTGCATCAACTCTCTTTGTAAAAAAAATAAAATAAAATATATATATATATATATATATATATATATTATGTGAGGCCCTCCCATAAGAGAAAGTTTAGGTGAGTAAGATGAAAATGTTTAATTGAAAATGATAATGTTGAAGAACATGAGAGAAACAAAAAGACAGTGTTTGGTAGGAAACAAGAGAAGGAAAGAAAATGGCCCAAGAGGCAAGGTCAATGCAATTGACAGAAGAGGGTCTGTTGTTTGTACCTTAGTGGCCCTAATATGGCCCACACATTCTATTTCCAATTTGAAAAATTATCTTTTGAAAAATAATAACCACTTTATAATTTTTTTAAAACATATATTATGGTAATTAAAAACATAAATCTTTAAAAAATAGAAAGTATCAATTACTTGCATAAATTTATTAGAATATTACTACATGATCAATCTTCCGAGTTTTCTTGTGATTATTAAAGAAAAGAAATAAATATAATATAAAAAATTAAAATAGAATAAAAATTAAAGAAAGAACTACTTTTGTGGACCCGAATTTTGACCATAGGATAAAAATCAATGTGTGTTAGAATAACTATAGGGTAGAGTGGCAAAACGGACTAGGCCGTGTAGGTCGATCCGCATCCTGTAGGTAAAAAATGTGGGGTGGATTGACCTTTTAAATCTACTGATCCGTACTAGTCCGTTTCGTAAAATTTGTGATCCGCGTGGATCAGCAGCAGAGCGGGATGGGCTGGCCTGTTATCCCGCAAACAAACAAAAAATAATTGATTTGACAGTATTAGTCTAGTGGAGGAGTGACAACTTTGAGAGAGAAAAAATTAAGTTTTCACTTAAAACACGCAGCTACGCTGTTCCAAAAATCGCACACAACACACGATACACTCTTCTTTACACGCCGTCGCTCACTCCACCTGAAACTCCGCGCGATTTCGCCTGCAAGTGTCGCACACTACTGTCACACCCCGTTGTTGTCGCGCGATTGTTGTTTCCACCCCTCCTTCATGTTTAAAAAAAAAAAAAATGTGTGAGACGAGCCATGAAAACCAACCCGCTTTGGCACCCTCCTACTACTATACTATAGGGTTCACCATTTTATTTTATGGATGGATGAAATTGAGGGAACAATACATGTACTACATTAACATGTCTTATCGTTGCCAACAAAATAAAAAAGATGAAAGACTTGTCTTTACAAAATCACTGTCAAATTATATTATATGATCTAACTTCTTAAAGGCTTTGGAGCACTTAGAAATATGAAATATCCACATTATGGAAGAAAAGGATTGAATCAAAGGAGACATGTAACATCTACATTTTATCATGTCATTGGAGGACAAAATTTTAAATATCGTGTTCAAATAATTGTCTTCACAAAACAACACAAAATAAGATAAAATGGTGAATATTAGTCACATTTGTATATATAAAAACATATAGTCATTGGTTGAAATTAAGGCAAATTTATATATTTATTGATACTACTTTTCGTTTGTTTACCCGCAGCAAATACATGGAAATTTTGTTGCACGGTTGATAAATATAGGTTGATTATTCAATGTATTGTTTGAAGGAAATTAATCAGACAAAACTTATGCTCGTTTTTATACTTTTATTTCTTGTGAAGTGTTTTATATTTTAAAAACTCTTAACTTTTTAAAAAAATATCTCTTTATCACGCAGATACATATATAAAGAGGAAATAACAGAATAAGTTCCAATACTCAAAATATTGAGTATTATTGACAATAACAATAGATGAACGTTTTTATTGTATGCATAATATTTTTTATATAGATTAGAGTATAATTTTATTATTTATAATATTTTTTTATCGATTAAAAGAATTGATGAAAGGGTGAATTGAAAAGTGTTAAAAAAAAGTGTAATATAAGGCCTCAACTCTTTCTATGCAAATCTCATAATTTTTGTCATTCATTTGAAGGTACCTGAAATATTATAGTGTATAAATTCTTGAAAAGATAAAAAAAATAACCAATATGAAAACTTGTATCTTTTAGAATTCAAAAACTAAAACAATATATATATATATATATATAAGTTTGTACTAATAAATAATGATATAGATTATATTTAAATTTGGAAACATTTTTTTTGTCTTCAAAACTAATGGGTTTTCATTAAAGCTATCAAATAAGTTATTCTATTCATTGACCCGAAAACTTCCATTAATTAATTAAAAAAATATATAACTTAAGTTAAACCACAAAACTTTTTGTCTGATTTATTTAGATTGTGCCTTAAATGACGTAAGTTGGTTTGGTTCATGAACTGACGAGTCAATCCATTATAAAAAGTAATAATTATATGTAAATAAAATAAAAGTAAGTCTATTTTATCAAACAATGAACTGTGATTTATATATATTAAATAATTATATTTAAAATTAAAATAAATATTCCACTTTTAATTTTTATTTATTTAAAATACACCAAAAAAACTCTACTAATCTAGCAAAAAAATAATTGGGAAGGATAATAAATTTCTTAATTAGGTGACCATAACAGCTCTTGTTCTGTGTTGCTTTACCATTGCATATGCACACATGATAACTTAAAAATAATTTCAGGAAAAAGTAGTACAGTAGTTATTTGCTGAGATGGTATTTTAAACCGACAACGTAAACTAGAAAATAACATAGAATTTTCATGTATTTGTTATTTGATTTGATTGTCGGCAAATGGGATGAGTAACACATGCGTGGTCGACAAGTACCTTTCAGCATCAACCTGAACATTAAAAATAAAACACTCTTTTGCTAACAAATTGTACACTCTGGAACATTGGACCCTTCTCTTTGTGCAGAAGTTTGACACAGCTTTTTGACTCAAACTCGTTTTTCTTCATTCATTACAACCTTATCACTACACATGGACTCTTATCTTTTAATGTCCAATGCAAACTGTTTCCAGGTAGCGAAATTATTTAGGTATTTTGGCTAAAACAGTGGATGCACAGTGAAGAATGATACTCACTTTCTTATGAAATAGTTTTTGGATATCCCAACTGTTATGTTATGTTGTTCAGCTGGGTGTAAATTCAAAAAATGTAATTGGTATATTGTTGGCATACCGTACCATCCGGTAGGTAACCGGTAAATCTTAATTAACACAATTAAGTGAAGAATTAGAGACAAAATTATATATGATATTTAAGAATTAATCGATAAAATCTACGGTTCAGTCCAATGAGAAGGCTCAATTCATTGTTATAAATAAATTAACCTACCACATGTCAAGATATGCATTAATTACATTAAACATTCCAAAATCAAAATTAACTTGCAAACACTTTTCGACCGAAGATTGAAACATCAGCATAGACTTAATAACACATAGGAGAAAGATATGTTCTCAGTACAAAGAGAAACACATACCAAGTTGAGTTTAATATTTTCTTCTTAGTATCATGATTTATAAAAATTATCAATTGATTTTATGGATTACAACTTACAAATTTCTATCAAAAAAATTTAATCACTTTAGTAATATATCTTTTAAATTTGAGAACTTCACTCAAGTAAATTGACTTTTGTTTATAAGTTGACATGTTAAAAATATCCCTTCAACTAAAACATGGTTAAAACAGAAAATAATTTTATCTTACATGCCTATTGTGTCATTATAAGAAAATCATGAAATAGAAACTAATTTTATAGGCAAAAAATAATTAATTGTTATAGTGACTAAATTAAAAACCATTTTAGAGACTAAAAAAATTTTTTGTTTCTAAGTTAGTTTATATTATTGTTAAATGGTTTTTTAAATTGGTACCTAATTAGCAACCAAAGTTTTTGCTACCAAATTTAGAATCTAAATAATTGGTAGTTAAAACCTTGGTTGCTAATTAGATACAAGAAACTATTTAACAATAATAGAAACTAATTTAGAAATTACTTTTTTTTAGTTTTTAAAATAGTCTCTAATTTAGTTACTATAGCAACTAATTATTTTTTGTCTTTAAAATTGGTTTTTATTTTATGATTTTCTTGTAATGTGTATATTAATGCAATATATATTTCTCACTATTATCTACCTTCAAATTAAAACTAGTTTAAATATTATATTTTATAAATTGAATATCCAAAATGTTCTATAAATTAAAACCACTAATATAACATGTGATTAATAATTCCTTTCATACACTGCATAACTTTTTTAAGTAGATCAAATGTTAGAAGTTTCTTGATAATTGGACAATAGTAGATGAAAAGTACATGAGACAAGTAAAAGCTCCTCATAGTAGAAAGGTTTAAAAGACCCATTTGCATGAAAAAATTATATAGGATTATCTCAATCTTTCATGAACCAAATTGGGTATTTACCATAATTTACATTTAATAGATGGATTTAGAACTTAAGATAAAATTAAACAGTGACCTACCTAATAGTTTTGCATATATAGTTGGAGTCTTAGTGGAGAAGAGTATGAAAGGAATGAATAAAGAAGAAGGTGGCATGTGAGGACATGATTTGGAAATGAAAAAGAAAGAAAAAGGGGTTGTTGGTTGTTATGCTTTCACGCGACGTTTAGCATATCATGCCATGCATGTCCAAAGAAAGCATGGGAAAACGAATAATACTCTGCTTATCCTTTACACTACTTCCACAAGGCTCCAAAGCAAAGAGACTCTAGGGCAACAACAACATGCTATTAAATATTCTAATACCTTTGGATTTTCTCTTTTTTTTCATTCGAAGTCAAGATCCTTTCTTGCAATGTTCATGTTCAACAATACTAAATTCCACTTCATAATAATTGATGTTTTATACCAAAATTTACTTTATTTCTTCTTATTTTCTTCTGCATATGTTTCTTCAAAACTTTATCCAAATTCACATGTAGCATGTCGCACACTTGAATAATTCTACATATACTAACTCCTTGTTCTTCATATAATGGATTTACTGTAGTATTAAGTGTTGTTTCTCAGGATAATAAATATTTTAAATTTTCATTCAGTGCTTTCTTCAATTAATGTATAAGAAGATTTGGAAGAAAATATAGCATTACCCTATGCAATCATAGAGAAGATCCAAACTCAATATATATATAATGGGGGTGCCAACTCATTATTGGTAAGCCATTTATGTCAAGCCAACTCATCTGTGATTATTCGCAAACTGAACATCATCAAAAGCTATTAGGCACATAAACCAACCACACAGAAGATCATACATACACATCATCCATTTCTCCTCAGATGCCAAGACGAATCCAGCTTTCAAAAATTGTACCTAATTGAGGTGGAAGCTTACTTTTAGCTGCATCTATCTCTACTCACAATTTTTTTAAGGAAAAGATGTGTTCTTTATCTATATACTTTTGGTTAATAGTTATCAAATTTCTTGTACTTTTACACTTAATAATTTGACCCTCAGAGTGTTAAAAAACATGTGAATTTAGTTTCTGCTAACTTTATAATACATGATGAATTCATAGAAACCAGAAACTAAATCTGCATGTTTTTCAAAGTTTGATGATGGAATTTGTTGATACAAAAGTATAGGGGCACTAACCAAGTTTAACAGAAACTATAAGATCTAAAAGCACTTATTTTTTTATCATTTTTTCACTGCAATGTTGCTTTGTATTTATTAATCACCAGTTATTAACCTACAAATCCGGGCTAATTTTCTCACATCAATAGTACAAATTAGAAGATCCAAGGCATAATTTGGATTTGAGTGTTACCAGAAAGCAAAGTTATCATACTTAAAGCTATTTTGGTGTCTTCAACACATATATCACGGTTGAAGAACATTCTGCTAGATCAGACTGTGAACCCTGACTAGATTCAGCATCTAAAGCACAAGGTTGATAAATTCGGACTTCGTTAATGCTAGCTAGTAACTACTCTTTATTGCCCTCAAACACACCATCTCCCTTTCATTTCCTGTATTTTACACATTGAACACATTTCTTTGTTCTACTTCCACATCACCAGTTAACATAAATAAATCTCAATAACGCATAGCTCAAAAATCTAGATATGAAGACCCTTTCTGTTCACTGAAGAAACAATAGACAACGCAACCATTTCATTTTTTTCCATTGCCACACAATTAAAGATATACAGCAAAACAGAAAGATGGAGCAGAAGAAAAAGTTGTTTCTCTGCCCATCTCTTGTTGGTTACACAATTCTAACAGCCTATATTTCAGAACTCGACCCACCTATTTGTCGAAGCGTCACTTTACTGTTAAGGTTGAGGACGGAGAAGCAATAATTACAGAAGATGGAGGAAGGCAATGCCTTCGGCTACTAGACAATGGAGGATTGGGTGAAGCCTCATACCTACTGCAATGCGTTCTCGTTTTCTTCTTCTCTCCGTCTTGAACCCTGTCTAATGTAACTTGGCGAACCTTTGTTTCATTTAGGCTGGGTGGAAGAACACAGTTGCAGAGAAAACCTTCACATTAAGAAGCAAAACTTACAATTAGAAATCAAGAAAATGTTTCTTCTTTTTCACAAGATGCAGCATTGGAACATAAGACATTTGCATGGCCACTTTTGGCAGAACAAGTACACATTAAATGGGAAAAACTGCACTGCAATAAATTTTTAAAACAGCCAGAGATATACATACTTGCAAAAAAACTCTCCTGTAACCTAATGCAAGGCGTGAACAATTCTCAATCAAATACACTACCTTTATTGATCATCAACCCAAAAAGGAATTCGGTTATTTTATTCATATCCAACCATAAGTCAAATTAGAACCCAAAAACAGAAATATAAACAAACATTAATCTTAAACATAACACTCAAATTTTAAGTCATAACCATACACATATGGGTTGGTGATGTTTGATGTGTGAAAAGTAAAAGAAAATCCTTGCTTAAATTTTGAAAGAAGATGAAAAGGGTATGCGTCATTCTAGACTCTAGAGGTGAGGTAGCATACTGATCCCTCAAAACAAAGATATTTTTCTGATAACAAAGAATTCAAGACTAAATCTCTCTTTGTCAAAAAATTGTTAGAACATGTTGGAAACCTCATAAACACCTGAGTGAAGAATCAACTCAAATAAACATGACCAAGAAAGCAACTAACCACAACACACTTTACTATATCGCTTACCAAGTCTAGCAAGTCGATTCACCCACCGAGGGGTGGACTTTCCCGTTAGTTTGCCACAAACATCATCACAGAAGTGATTGCAGTTTTTCTGGATAAGGTGGTAGGTGTTCCCAGAATACTCTTCAGCCATCCTCTCCATTAACTCACGAACCTCCTTCGCCCCCATATCCGTCGATCCAATGAGAATCGATTTCCTGAAGGTGAATCCAGGACAGTGTCTAGGCTCCACTTCAAAAATCCCAGTCGTGTCACGTTCATGAGCACCAAATCCATACTCAACCCCATGAACTACAACAAAAATTGAAGTCACTAAACCACTCTCCAACTATCCAAAAACCATCACAACAAAAAATACACCACTCCATGGTATTAGCACATTAGAATAATCAACAAACAGAAAGAATCAACATTCATCAAGAGTGTAGTTTCAGTATTTTTCCCCAACTCAAAATCCAGCTGAATTCACCCTTAGATAACAAAATTAACAATTACATTAGAATTGAATTAACCACCAAAATTCAAGCAACCCAACAAGCTATACCCTTCAATTAATTTCTGAAGAAGAGAGATAAAATTCATATTATTTAAGATCCTTAAATGCTGCTATTAACAAATTTCGAATTAACATTCAACAGCCCATCTCAAATTCCATTGAAAAAATTTAATTTTTATACTCACAAAGCAATCCCACAGATCTGAATTAAAAATTGCCAATACCCAGGAATAGAATTTCTGTTCAATCACTTTGATGGCAAAGGAAGCTGAAACACGGTCAGTTACCTTGAACACCAGAATGGTAAACTCCGAGGCCAAGCCAATAAGCGTAACCATTCATAGGTGTTAGATCGTAGACGTTAAGGTAAACCGGGTTCGAACCAGATTTTCTCTTGCGTGGCACAGGAACGAGTTTGCACAACATTGTCAATAAGATGATGTTGTTGTGGTTGTTGTTTGTGTTTGGTTATTGTGTGGGATGGAATGGAAAATGTAGAGAAAAATCAAGGGCAAAATAGGAAAAGGAAGAAGGAGTTGCCCTTGAAATTTTCTCTGGTTCTCTGGTGATGTTAAATGGTGTTGGTGGTTCTCATTAAGATGGGTGATGTTTTCTTTTTCCCTTCGCTTTCGGAACACGGAGAAGGAGAAGAAGATGACAATGATGATGAAGAAGAAGAAGAAGGATATGAATGAGAAGAGAATCTTGCAGTGTGTGATTTGGTTCTCTTTCTCAGCTTTTTATTCATTTTCTTGTTGCATTATTTATTGTTTCAGATAAAAAGCTAATCATCACGAGTGAACCTACTTAATACTAGATTTCTTATTAAAATGTAATGAAATTTTAATCTAACACATATTTACTTTAAAGTTTCTTCTTTTATTTTATAAGAAATGTATAAATATAAAAATAGATAGAAAATAAGAAAGTAATTCATAAAAAAATAACTAATATTATCCTAATTTTTGGAAGGACAAATGAATAAATTTAAAAATCTGACAATTAAAATGAAGCTGAAAAAGAAAAAGTAGTTTTTAAATTTAAATATTTATTGTCTTGAAAAAGATTTATACTATTGGGTTTTACTTTTCACATGATTCATGAATCTTTTGGTAAGCCAATTATTTTGAGTATTTAATATTCAGTAACTGTATTGAATAGATTTTTTTTTCAAAAAAATCTAGCAATTAAAAAATATTTTTTTATTGATGAATTTGTTTTGTTTTTTTTATGTGATGCATGAATCTTTCACGTGACTTATCCATCTGCGTTTGAGTTTAGTAAGACTATTATTTCGAGTATCTAGTGTTCAAGAATTGTATTGGTTAAATCTTTGAAAATTTTAACAATTCAAAAAAAAAAATGGTAATTTTTTATTGAAGATTTTTTTAAAAAATTATAAGATTTGTTTGGCTTTTTTCATATGCATGAATTGTTCACTTTATTTAGTAATACTAATATATTGAGTAATTTACACATTTGATGGTTTAATTCTTTTAAGATATATTATATATCCATCTTTTGAGAAAAGTATTTTCCTTTTTATAGGATATTTTTAATATTATTCTTTATATTAATTATAGTAATTTATACATATATTATACTGTTAATAAAAAATATTAAAATAAATTTATAATAATAATTTTAAAATTTATTATAAACATAATTTTTAATTAATATAAAAATAGTACTACCATTTATTAACCTCTTTAAATTATTCCGAATAAATTAATAATTATTTTAAACATAACTATTTTTTATTATTTTTATCATTATGATAATTACTACTATTGATTGACTTATAGGTCATATATGCCCACACTACTTATAGAAAAAAGTGTACATATTTGACTTGTTTTGACCTGTAAAGAAAAGATTTATTGACCACTCTCACTAGTTAAAGAAAGATTTAGTTTCTCCTACAAATAATTATACTCAGTAATCTATATTTTTATGAATATTTTTTTAATTACTGTATTAACAATTCGTATAAAATTAAGAGAGTCTACTTCTATTGATTGAATAAGACACTCCTTAAAAGAAATTACCACTGGTTTAATTATTGTTAATATAATTTAACAATATCTACAAATATAGGATGCTACTTTATTGTTCAATTAATATATACAATATTTATTATAAATAAATTATTTAACTATTTCTTTTAGATCTTATGATTTTTTTTGTCTAAATAAATTTTTATGGATTTAAGAAAAAAAAAAGTTTAGATTGATGAGGTATGAATATTTTAATTGAATTAAGTTTATAAAGTTATAAATTAAAAAATAAATATTTTATCTTATAAATGATTTATTGTCTAAAATTTATTTTATTAGATTTCTTTTTAAGATTTGAGAGAATTTTTTCTTTAATATTTTCTTTTTAGTTCTTTACATAGGATTTGATTTGAGAGAAGTTTAAATCAAACTCAATTTGATCAGTAGGAGTCATTAGCCTATGTTTTGTATTTCTATGTATTTTTTTTTTTACATTTTTCCTTCTTATTTTATGTAAAATTCTAGAAGGATAAATTCATAAATCGAGCTTCCATGTGAAGTTTAAGAGGGAAAGAAACATTAATGCAAATTTAAGGTTGTTTTTGGTGTTTGGTTTCTAAGTTGAAATTCGTATAATCATGAGATTTATTTTATTTTTATGTGAATTTTATATTTAACTAAGATTTAGCATAACTTTCAATACAAAACTTAGAATTAGGTAATTCCAAAACAAGGTAAAAGTTTTTAACACGTTATTTTGACACTTCAAATATTAAACAAAGTTTTGAAAAACCTCTTAAACTTGTAGAGTTCTAATTAGAAAGAAAAAAACATAAGGATAAAAAACATAAGCATATTTGATAAGCCTTAAGGATGAATAAAAAATTCTTGATAAGATCAAATGGTTCAAGAAAAAATTCTAAGGTTAACGTTTGTTTCAAAGGGGAGAAAGGCACACAAACATTGCTGGTAAGAAAAAGCAAAGGAATCCACATAACCAAAACAAAAAAAGGCACACAAATTGAAAAAAAAAATTCATACAAAACTTTCTTTACAAATGTGCGAAGAAAGTTGTATATTTATATATATTTTTAATTAATTAATTTTAATTTACTTTTTTATTTTAAACTTAAATTATTTTTATTTAAAATATAATTATAATTTAAATATAAAAAATATAAAATTACCTTTTTTTCATTCCTTTGTTTGCATACCCTTCCATTTTCTTCTCAATTTGGGATTTGACTTTCTTATGCAACTTCTAAACACATTTTAGTTTAACAAGCCTAGACTTATGTTTAAATTGAGAAATGTTAGAAAAATGCAACAAATTTGAAGGAGTCAATAAATTACAACTATAAAGAATTAGGAAGAATAACAATTGAGTCTACTATGTATAGTCTTACTATAAGCAAATTTTCAACATGTTGCAAACACTTTTTCCAATTTTTAAAAGTTTTCTTAATAATAGATTAAAAAAAAAGTAGAAAGGATTTTATTCATCACTTTGGTCTGCCGATTTGTTTAGGAGTGACAAATTTTTGTAAATAACAATTTACTTCCAATCTTATCCCACAAAAACCATAAGATGTGACTACGAAATTTGGAATCTCGATCAGTTAGGACATTCTAAGCAACATATACAATCTAATCACCTCTTTGAAGAACAAGTCAACAACATAACGTGTATTATCTACTTTCTTGCAAGGTATAAATTATGTCATCTTAGAAAACCTAGCAACTACTACAAATATTGAATCATTTCCTCTTTAAGGAAAACCTAAAGCAAAGTCCATATAATTACCAAACCAATGATGTTTTAGAATAAGTAATGGACGACTTTAGATTTAGTTTTATTGAAAACAATACATTTATCACATAACGTATGCACATCATGTCTCATATGAGGTTAGTCAAAATGTTCATGCAAGATGTCATTATTTTTTTTTTGCATCCTAAAGTGACCTTTAATTCCCCTTCATATCCCTCTTTAACATGAATTTTCCTAATTAAACTTTTAGAAACACGGAGTTTCTTATCATTAACTACATATCCATCATGTTTAAAGTACCCCTTAGATGTAGTATGAGAACATGTATGATAGATATGGGAAAATTAATATCATGCTCATATAATTCCTTAATGTACTTAAAACCATGAAACTTAGTTTCAAGATAGATAGTAAATCATACATATGAGACAAAGCATCAACAACCACATTTGATTTACTTTTCTTATGCTAGATTACATTTAGGAATTGTTCAAGGAACTTCACCCACTTGATATGTCTCTTTATCAACTTACTTTGTCCTTTCAAATACTTTAAAGATTCATGATCATTATAAATAACAAATTCTTTAGGCAAAATATAAGTTATCATATTTGCAATTCTTTAATTAATGCATGCAACTTCCTATCATATGTGGGGTAGTTAAGAATAACCCCATTTAGTTTCTTACCAAAATAAACAATTGAATGTCTCGTATCTATATAACTTTTATTCTCACCCCTAGTATATCACATCTTTCTACTTCTAAAACATCCTTTCTTCCTCCACTATTGGTGGACCTGCTAGGAGATGAAGGAGATCTCATCGCCTACCTCATAATTTTCTTGACCTAAAGGTCCTTTTTCTGGTTCTTCCACCTTAAGAGTCTTGGTGCATGTATACTTGGAGTTACGGACTTTGAGTGTTAGATTTCTTTTCTTGAAAGCTTCATCTTGTTATAATTGTAGCTTATGCAACTCCATGGTTTCGATAAGCTCTTTTTTGGACATCTTGCCCAACCTCTTAGAATTCTTAAGGTTCTAACTTTGTGTTCTCCACACTATTGAAAAACTACAAAGAATATTATCAATGAAATCATAATTATTATTGCATTTAGTTATAACCCTAAGCTCATCCAATATGGTTTGAGCGATTCTTTGAATCTTTTTTCTAGAGTAGTTAGGGTTTTGCTTCAATTCCCATTAGTCTTCATCATCATGTAATTGTAGTTGTAATGGATGGGGTCAGTACAAGCATTGTTAATCTGGTCATGGTGGTGCGAGCAAGAGTGTCTTCGTTGCACCCATTTGCGATTGTGGAGATTTTGCTTTTTAGAGAACAATAACAATTATAAAAGGAAGCGATTTTGGGGTTGTCCTAAGTAAAAGGTGAAATTTATTAAACTTATTTTCCTGCAACCATGTGCATGTTATGTCAAAGTTATTATTTTTTTGGTTTTATGCTTTTACGGAAAACAAAGTAGGAATAACATAGTGTTGAGTTGTAATTTCTTAAAATAGTGCGTTCAAGACATTGACGATGAAAAGAATGCAATTATTGTCAAACAAAGGAATAAAAAAATGTAATCTAGAGAAACGTTTGAACGTGTCTAGAAAATGGATTCAGATATTGTTAGTGGTGGTGTGTTTTGTTGTTGTTATTAACATTATTATGTTGTCAATGTTGTTAAAAATCTCATTACTATTTTGATATTGTGATGTAATGTTCATTTTAATCAATGACTATTTGAAGTTCTTGCCATATTGATTTAAGTATTATGTAGTATGTATTAGTGATGACTTTCTACATCAAATGCACCGCGTTATCAGAAGTAATAATTTGTTTCAAGTGTACCTATTGGCATAATCCATATATACATAAAATTCTTATCTGTATGTCACATGATCATCAATTAATATCATCTCAATTTAATAAAAGGACCAAATTACATATTTTTAAAAAAAATTTAAGATAAAATTATATTTTTTTAAAATCACTTTTACCAAATGTTGGTCATCAATGTTATGTTAGACCAAAAAATAGTTTACCTATTTTTTTTTATACTTTGTGACTATTTCATTCTTTCATTCAATTCATATTATATTTTCACATTCTCACATTAATTCTTATGTCTTGTATCATGTTTTGTATTTGTAATTGTAAATATATATATATATATATATTTATATATATATATATATATTTATATTTATATATATTAAATCATTATTATATATAATAAATATGAGATGTTACAACTAAAAACTGAAACTGTTATTCCACAAAATTTTCTTCCGGCAAATTAGTCTAAAACATTTTGGCAAATTCCTTAAATCCAAATTTTTGAAGGATAAAAACTAAATAACTTTTTATATGAATAAAAATAAAAACTGGCTATTAAAATTGGTGGAACTATTTAAATGTATCTAAATTGTCTTATAATATAATATAAAATTATATAATATAATATAATACGCACATACGACTCCTCCATACCATTTGGCTATTGTAAGATGCCTATTGCATGTTCTTAAATTCTTGGAATTCTCTATTTTTTTTGTCCTTTTTGATAAATTCAATTCATCTAAAATGTCAACAAAATATGAAACTCCAGCTAATTATTGAGATCAGATCCCATAGTATTTTATATAAAAAAAAGTTACACACACTTCTATTATTATTATTATTATTATTATTATTATATTATATATAGTAATATTTATTTCTAATAACCATAATCACAATTGTTAGTATAATAATTATAACACTTTTAATCTTTAAAAGACATGTTTTCTCACATTGTAGAGGAATAAAACCCATGCATGCAAAGAATTTTGCCTTCAAAACTATCCATGGAAAAGCAAACAAACTTCTGCCAACAGGTTGAAAAAAATGCAACAATAATATTTTTCTTTAATCAATATGAAAGAATATTCTTATTAGAAAATTCGAGAGAATATTATATATATATATATATATATATATATATTTTATCAACTATAACTTTATTTTTATTATCAAATAACCATAACTTTTTCGAAAAGTTAACCATAACAATTAAAAATACACTATTACTGGTTAAAACTTTTATAAACTAAAAAATCACGAGAAAACCTTTTCTTAACAAGAACTGGGACCCAAAATATACTTTATTTTTTAATGAACTTCAGTTAATAAAAATATATGTTTAAAGTGAAATTATTTTCGCCCAAGACTGCTATGGTTTCGATTAATTTTCACTTCATACATGATTAATTAAATCTTTCTTGCAAATTGAAAAACTTATTATATATATATATATATATATATATATTCTAGTTTAATATAGTTGTTAGAAGTTTTGGATGAGAGACAGTAAAAACTATTTAATAATTTTTCATTATAAACAAGGTATTGTTAGCATTTTGTATAATGATTAATTTTGAAAAGGGCGATAATATCGATCATGGTATTTTCAATCTATAAATTATCATTCTTTTGAAAATATAAAAACAAATACATCTTTTTTAAATCAATATTGTTAAGTTGCTAATTTAGTTTTATTATCATTATTTAAAAGTCTCAATTTTAGTTTTAAGCAATGATGTTTTAAAAGATTTAAATGCATTTATTAATTTTGGATTTTTAATATTTTTAACAATAAAAACATCATATACACAAACTTAATAAGGATTTTTCCCTCATAAATAATAGAATATGAAAATTAAAAGGTAAAAGAATTTACATACATCACTTCTTAAGTAAAATTCATCATAGAAATAAGAAAATAGGATTTTTTAAATAAAATATTCTTTAGCACTAAAATTATATTTATGAATTTATATTAGTGAGAACCATAATAAAACTTTTAAATAATTGCTCAAAACTAAAATAAATAAATAATTTTATTCTTACAACAAATATAATTAATAAAAACATTTAGAATAAATAATAAAGGAAGTTTAAAAACAATGCATATGAATTAGCCTGCAAAAACCAAAAGTTAATGCATAAAACTCGCATCTCAGAGTGCTTTTTATTTCTTTATTTTTTTATAATTTACTCATCCTTTGGTACCAAAGGAATCGATGCTTTCTTTCTTTTCCCATCTTTTTGCTCTTTTTTCTTTCTTGAAGAGAAGCAATAGGATGCTTTTAGGGAAGGTTAGTTGAAAAATATTATTATTTTGAGTGCTTTTAATCACTTTAAAAGCAGAAAATTCGACTAAAATCAAATTTAGTGTTGGGTTTTTATTTTCATGTTTATCCTTATTCTAGATAACTAATAATAATAATTATTTATTAAATAATATATCCTTTATATGGACCATAATATACCTACTATTTCTTACATCTAAGAAAATCATGTCATTAATTATTCTATTACTTGCTGAATATCCATTTAAAAATTATCAACAATTTATAGTCATAGATATCCATAACTTTTTTTTAAAAAAAAATGTTAATTTTAAATGAAATTATTCTTTAAAATATAAATGTAAACGTTTTTTTTTTATCTTAAAATGTATTTCTAATGAAATTGCATCCTATATTTCTAATAGAAATTAAACTAGTCTCTAATAATATACAAGTTTAAATAAATTAGGCTATAAAGTATAAGTTGAAATGAAACTAATTGCTCTAAAATAATTTTAATTTCACAAATCTAAATAATAAGAAGACATAATCAATAACATTTCAAGTAAATAATATTATAACTATAGAATTTAATATTTTTTTTATGAAAAAGTGATTTTCTCACATTTATAAACATTAATGGTATTTGGCGCCTTCAAAGTTTCTTCCACGGAATATAATTTAACAAGTATTTATGTTTCATTTGATTGATTTATAAAACACTTGTTTATCATTAATTTATTCGAATTGATTTATTATGAACCCATGAATATTCTTTGAATTGATTAAAAGTTTTTTTTTCACTTCATTTCTTCAAAAAATTTGGCTACATCCCATTCATTTTTATTTTGAAAAAACATTCTGAAATGTTATATACTGGAAAACCGATTACAAAATGAGTAGGGGTGTACAAGAATATTAGGAGGTGCAAGAAGAAATAATTATTAAAGGTATTTGATGAACAATGGAGTGTAGAAAGAAATTATGAGGGTGCACTGGAAGTCATTTTTTCAGGACAAAGCTAGAATTTTTCTATTTATGGGGTGTAGAAAGAAATTACGAGGGTGCAAAACAATATTAGCCATATCGGTTTCAGAGCCCAACTAATGTAACGGTCCAAAAGGCTAACAACGAAAAACCAAAATCCCCGTGGAACGATGTCGTATAGCAATCAGCACGGGAACTAAACCCTTCAAATTAAACTTTTAAAAACCCTTCGCATTTTCCATTTTCCATTTTCAACGATTACGAAATCCGAATCAATGGCTTCTTCCTTCATTCGAACGCTTCAAAGAGTTTGGACATGGAAACGGAACCCGAGAGCGTTAACAACACTCGCCGCCACCGCGCGTTTCGGAGCCAGAACCTACGGCGCAGAGCCAGAACCACTAACCAAATCGCCCTTCGATTCCAACATCATTCGAATACTCCGAAACGAAATTGACTACCAACACGAATACGCGCCGCCACACCAGGTTAACAGCATTTCCGAATAACCATAAACTAATTTTATTCCGTTCTATTCGTTTAACGAATCCATGTTTTCGTTAGAATTAATGTTTTTAATATTTGTAATGTCTGCAGCCTGAGACTAAATTCAATTCGTTTACGGTTGAAGAGAGACGTGGCGAGCAAGTGGTTACGCTTAAAGGGAAGTTTGGGGAATGTGAGGATCTTAGAATTGAGGCTACGATGTTTGATGGGTGTGAACATGTTCCGGCGTCTGGGGATGATAGTTCTGGAGTGAATGTGCGTCTTCACCTTAGTTTAATTGTGGATATATCGAAAGGGGAAGATGAAAATGAATTAGAATTCGTGTGCTCGGCGTGGCCTGAGGGTTTGAATGTCGAGAAAGTTTACCTGTTAAGGCGCGGTCGAATGGCGGCTAGGCCTTACATTGGACCTGATTTCAGGTTTGGAAAATGGCATTTACCTTTTTTTATTTTGTTCATTGGTATTAAATTGCGGTCGCGGTTGCAGTTTCGTTGTGATTAGTGATATTGTAGAGTGTTGCAGACGTATTTGGCTGATGCGGCTGCGATGACTCCAATAACTGTGGTGTTGCAGCTGGAATTGCGGTTGCTGACTGTCTTTTAAAACCTTGGTGTTTACAGTTACATGGTCCTAAATTGTCTGTCATGATTATGATTTTGTTGCGATGCTTGATATTGTTGAAAATTTGTGGACAAATAAGGCAGCAATTGAGGCTACAATATGGTTGCTAAGACCCCAAAAGCCTTGACATTGCGGCTGTTGGCCCTTTTCTAAATCCTTGTTTGGTGATGCCAGTTTGAATTGATGAGGAAATTTTTTGAGTGAAAGAGCTAGCTGTTTTGAAGTTATTTTGTAACTTGAAGTTGGTCTGCTAGTGTTTCTGATGTTTTTTGTTTTTTTGTTTCAGGGACCTGAGTGCTAAGGTTCAGCATAAGTTTTACGAGTACTTGGATGCAAGGGGAGTGAATGACGAACTTGCGGTTTTCTTGCATGAATATATGATGAACAAGGATAGAATTGAGCTTCTGCGGTGGATGGATAGTCTCAAGTCTTTTGTGGAAAGATAGATAGGTAAGATTGACAATTTGCAACTAGGAATTGTTGTGAACATAAAGTTCTGACATTGGCATTTGGTATCAATTTATTTATTTGATTCAAATGCATTAAGAATGTTTCACATTAGGAGGCAAGGGTAGGAAATAATGGAGGTTTTGTTTCCTTTTGTGGTTATATGATGAATGAATGATGACCAAAGAAAGATAGAGTTGAACTTCAAGGGTGGATCGATTGTTTCAAGTCTTTTGAAAAGTAGATTGGCAAATCTTGGGAACTAAAAGTTTATGTAAACACGTCCCAGTCTTGATACTCTAGGTATTTACTTCTATAAAATTTCGTTTGATTTGTAGTGTTTGCATCTTTATTCTTATTTTCTAAAATCACGCAAGACACAACCTAAGCAATATTGACCAGCAGTAGGACTCTTATATGTGCATTATGTTGTTCTATACATTTTTTAGAGATTTTAGTGGACGAAATTTAGTAACAACAGATTAAAGCGTTACATTGTATTTTAGGAAGAGCAGTGGTTGTACAGATGATGCTAAATGCACTGTAAGTTAATGTCACAAATGTAGAGTTTTCATTGAATATGATTTTATGAATAAGATAAGATCTAAACTTAATGTTTCCTACCCTCAGAAGTGTTAACCAAGTTGTTTTGTCTATTTCGTATTACCCTTGCATTTATGTTCGAAATTCATAATGTGTTTTGCATTTTTACTGTGCTTTATTTGATGCTAGACAGATGAATTGACAAGGTCTTACACATTTAAGGATTAAATTGGTCATTTTTGCATTTATCGTTGCATTCAACAGTAGTTTGTATATATTGCTTAGAAGGGGTCCAACCAACATGGCAAAAGCACACTGTACAGTGTATGATGAAAATGCTCTGCATTTTCCAAAATAAATACAAAGCACACTGTAAATTTTTCATACTAAGGTAGATAATCTTGATAGAATATCTTGGGTTATGCTTTCGTTAGAGTTCATCATATAAAGCACATCTCATCTCATCGTGTGAGTGTGAGATGTAATGTCCTTCTTTAGTGAAGAGAAAAATAATGAAATTAATAAATTATCCTCTATTTTAGGCTCACTCATTTAATTATAAAGCCAATTTCTAAGTTATTGATTTATATATATATATATATATATATATATATATATATATATATATATATTTATATAAAAACAAAATATGGAATAGAGAGAGAACGTGTCTTTTTTTTTTTTATATCTCTTTTTTTTTTTCT
>Ga0123342_1002296_pt1 | contig 31818 bp, 12 predicted proteins | sample Turbeawhitnodule_FD_89960 | JGI IMG/M metagenome (GOLD analysis project Ga0123342, IMG submission 89960) | Root nodule microbial communities of legume samples collected from Mexico - Turtle bean Mexico white nodule | ecosystem: Host-associated > Plants > Roots > Nodule | place: Mexico: Nepantla... | reverse complement strand
CCACACAATGCCCCCCACCCTTTCCTTTCCCCCGGGCCATTCCCCTTTTTTCCCCTTCCCCCCCCACCTCCCCCCCCCCCCCCCCCGTTCGTGTCTTTACCGAACACACCTTTGTTTTTGACTTGGGCCGCACCTTGCATAGGCCCAACAGAAGCTGAATTACACACTTGAACCCTTTCCATTAGGTTAAACAAGGATTGTTGGATCACCTTACACGCGTCTTTGACTTGGTTTGCCGCACGTAAAGTTGCCCCTCCTTCAGAAACACCTTGCACACGTTTTACCTCATTTGTGAATGAGAAAGCACCTTTGGTCTGACACCCATTATCGCTAAGAGCCTTTTTGTCCCAAAAATTTCACTTATTCTCCGCCAGGGATTGGGTCTACTCTTCCACCTCGGGTACCACGTTCCGCCGTGACCCACCGTGCCTAAAGTCAACTCCATCCTCAATTGACCTCCCGGAGAAGGATATTTCCTCCACTACAGTTTCCGAAGAGGAAATACTGTCGGACGATGCAAAATCGTCTTGCATGCATGCGCACTCTCCACTCTCTTGGGTGCTTACCTCCTCTACAATGGTTATGTCATAGACTTTGCCATTTATCCTTATACTCTTCACCATTTCTGATTTGCCAAAGATGAGAACCCTCACTTGTAAACGAGCATATTCAAGGTTTTCCCACAGCCGTGTTGCTTCATCTACTTCTAACAAGGATGCTACTTCTCTAACAATTTTTTAGAAACAGTCTTTATTCCACAGAGGGATTGGTAAACCATAACACCTAACCCAGACCACTTTATGACCAGCAACATACGTTTCTGACCATGGTTCAACAGATATAAACAGAGAGCCAAACCATTCATTGTTGAGCTGAATGGTTTCTTCCAACCGTTCGCCATACATTGGTGTTAAAAGGACCAAATTATCTCCCATAAATCTCAGTTTGATCCTGCTCATACCCCCTTTAACAAACTCTTCCTTCAATGATTCAAAAGAGACTTCCGGTGCCATCCTTCCAACTGCACTGCTAACAAACCAAGACGGGGTGTTTGGCGTCATTTCTATGCTGGGGCCCTTCCATAGGTCTTGGGGAGAGTTGCGAACCACTTCGGCATAAGAGACTTTTGGTTTTAAGCTGTTGCCCCTTCGGTAGGATCTACTCGGGTTTTCACATCGTACCGCCTTGTCATACAAAACCTTATTGCCCCTTGGGCTGCTAGCACGTCTATAATCCTCATGAGCATAAGCTGGCTTCACAAACTTCCTTTCAGCCTCTGCTCTCCTATATTTTGGGAGGTTGACATGTAGTTTAAGACTACCGATGTAAATCTGGTCCAACTGCTTTTCCAATCTAGCTTCATTCGAGACAGGGAAAAATCTTACGAAACCGAACCTCCTTCCCCACCTATTCAAACGCCTGAAAATAAAGACCTCTTTCACCCTTGACCATTTTTGGAAGATTCTAAACATATCATACTCCCCATGACCCTCCGGGAAATTTGAGAAAAAGAACGTTGAGGAGTGTTCTACCCATGGATTATTTGGGGGACCAACTACCTTTCTGTTCTGAAGACCTTCTTCCTCCTTCCTTCTCCAACGTCTTCCTCCCTGTGTTCTTCTTCGCTCCATTAGATACATAGAACCACCCATTTATCAATAATCCATTCCGTGCCACACAAATCAAACAGATTCTTCCCAATTCGCCTTTGATGACCCTGAAACCCCTCCAGCAATAGCTAGTTCAGGCTGCTGCGGTAATTTCTGAATTTGAGTTCATGCAGGTGTTAGGTGGTGGATGAGTGTTTGGGGGGGTGGTGGTGGTGGTGGGAGGGGTGAAAAAAAGAAAGGGAAAGAGAGAGAGAGAAGGAAACACACTTTCCTTTTATGAAAATAAATTAAATCTTTTTATTAACTCTAGATATCAATCAAATTATGGATGATAGGTTAAAATTCTTTCAACATGTAGTGGTCTCTTGGGGGCTTTACATTGGATTATCACATTAATATGGACATTTTTTTATTAATCAATTATAGGAGATGAGATTTGAATCAATCAATTATATGGGCAAACCTCTATATAGAAGGAGCAATGGCTGGTTTAGGAAACAAGGGAGATGGTCAGTAGAAAATTGTAGCGTCATGAACCGAGTTCGATATATAAAGATATGTAGGTTGATGGGAGATCGTCAGAATAAAAGATTAGTCATATTGGCTTATGTTTGAGGCTGAGAGTCTGTAGCGTCATGGGTCGAACCCTATTTTGTGTATGAGTAGATCAATGTTGCCTACCGATATTGATATTTAAAGACATTAATGTCGTATCAACGCAAATCAAGGATTCTGAATAATCAACCTTAAATAGGAGGCAACATTTATTATTGAATTAGGCCAATAACAAGGCCAAATACAGAGAAGATAGAATGGAGATTTTAGTATACATCAAAGAATACACAAGAAAGAAAAACATATTACACATTAGCTAAGAGTTCTCATATTCTTGGCTACACTAAATGTTCTAAATTTGAGATCACCAATACTCTTGTCTGGAATATTTTGGCACCCACCGTGGGGTAGGTAAAGTTATCTGGTGCCGCAAGTTTAAAATCTTTATCATCATAAGGTGAACCCGATGAACTGTAACAGAGGAAGAAGCCAACGACGCACCACCACCTGATGCAACTTATGTGTTAATGAAGATGATGGAGACAATGAGAAAGAAAAATGAAGAACGAGCAGAAGAATTTAGGAGGGCTGAAGAGGGCTTCAGAAGAGAAAGTACACAAGCGAGAGAAATGATGGAGGAATCCATTAGGGTGTAGGAGCGACTTCAGAGAAAGAACGATGAACTTCAAAGACAAATTAATAGTCAGAACATGGACGATCGACTAAAAGAGGAGGTAGAGCGAGATTTTCAACCATTTTCGGAGGATATCTTAGGGGAATCAATTCCTCAGAACTATGTTTTCCCAAAGATCAAGTTGTTCACTGGAAAGCAAAACCTGAATGCCCATATAAAAAATTTTAGGGTCCAAATGTTGATCTGGGGGGGGTCAGATGTAGTGTGATGTAAGAAGTTGGCAAGAACACTGGTATGAACGATTTAATGAGGTGGTAGTACAAATTCCACAACCGAATGAAGCCATGTTCGTAGAAGCCTTTATTAGAGCTTAGAGCAGAAACATTCAGTGAATCATTGGTACAAAGAAGGGCATAAGATGCAGTTGATATCAATCTCAAGGTGACCACTCATATCAAAGTATAGGAGTTTACCATTAAGAAGAGGGAGGAGGAAAGGAGGAGTGAAGCCGTGACAGGAATTCGCCCGATCGACAGTAGGGGAGGATTGCTGAAGGGGAGAAGAGAAGATCGTGGAGCTGTTGGACCCTATGGTAATTTTAAACCATTCAGTGAGAGAAGGGGAGGAAGATATGATTGGACCGACCCCACCAAAATTAACAGTGTATTAGAAAGAAATTGTCAAGGATATGAATCCAGCTTGACTGTTACGTTTTCCTGAAAAAAACAACAAAGTATTTGCGAGTGTATTAGAAAGAAATTGTCAAAGATGTTCCAACTAGACTGTTACATTTTCCTGAAAAAAACAACAAAGTATTTGGGAGGAAATCGAAGTGCATGGTGTTATTTCCATAAAACGTATAGGCATGACATTGAGAATTGTTATACTTTGTCGAGGCAGATTGAGGCCTTATTGAAATTTAGTCTTTTTTATAATAAAATTTAAATATAGTATTAAAAGTTGTATATATTTAATGAAGTATTTTATTACTCAATTTATTAGTACGATTGGAATTCAAATTTTACTGAAAATCAAAACATAATTATAACTTTTTTTACCCATATCTTATTACGCATGTGTTGTGAAAATAATATGGTAAGACCATTTACTTAATTCATTTAAATAAGAAAAAAATTAACTTAATAAACAAAAATTAAATTTATTTAGTTTTTTTATTAATTTAAAAAAAATTCTTTTGCGGGTTGACCTGAAGGTTTGCGGGCTACTCCACATGCGGGGTGGGCCAATAAAAGCAACTCACATATTTTATGCGGGGTGGGCCAAGTGCGGGATAACCCACATTGCCATCCTTAATAATTACCATTATGAGGACCAATCTACCTTAACTCATAGTTTGCATACTTTTGTATTACCTCTTCTTATTGTTGTATTTATGTTAATGCACTTTTTAATGATAATGTTGTAGGTTTATTAAAATATAAGTTTGGATGTAATTTTTGGTAAAAGATAGGTATGACATTAGTTTTGAGAAACCTTTTTTTCATATCTCATTTAAGCGAGAATAGGGTGAAAATAGGGTGTTTTTGGATCCATTTTTGCCCAAACGAAAGGGAATCTCGCTCAAACAAAAATGGGATGTTCTTGAGTTGATTTTTGCTCAAGAGAGGGGATTTTCGCTCAAGCTAAAAAAAAACTTAAATTTTAGGATTTGTTTATGCATTTTTGTGTTTCTGTTTTATTATTGTTTATTTTTTTTAAACTAAATTGTATATGTTTTAATTATATATTTATTGAAAATATTTTAGTTTATGTATTTTATGTGATTTTTAGATAAATTTTGTTTTGATTGAATTTTTGAGTTGTGGTTTGATTTTTGGTATGATTTGGTATGATATCAGATATAATATATGAAAAATATGACCAAGACATAATATTTTTAGGAAAGGAAATACAATGTTGAAATTATTAGAATGTGCATTGGTTAGTGATGCGTCTAGAAGGAGGTATCATGATTCTACTAATATAATGAAATCATATAGATCAAGTTATTTAGGTGGCGAGAGTCGAAGGAGGTTCACATGATTTTTTATGGGGTGTGAAAAAGAACCTGGTGTTTCATATTCATATGAATTAACTTTGTTATGTGAGGTGATTCGAGATATTGATATTATTATGCGCATAGTTGTGTAGATTCACAGTGAGTTAGTATGATATGTGCAAATCTCTCCGTCTAAGTCAATGCACAAGTCTTTTGAAAGTAGTCAAGTGTCTGAGTATCTGGGTAAGTAAAAGTTTGACATGAAAAATATTGATTATGAAGTTTTATAGACACTTGATTTCTTCGTGTATATCTTTGAGCATTGATGAATTTATGAGTGTTAATTAGAGTTATATTTATATTAGAAGTTTTAAAAGTAGTCACCTTACTATTTGTGTTGGTTTTGTTTTATTTATCTGTGATGATCGTGTATTTACACGGGAGCCGATGATTTTACAAGTTATAGAGTTTCACCTAGTGCTATGGATGAAATTGTGTTTTGTTGGATAATTGTTTTAAATTATGTAATTTTTAAAATCCTTAATAAAATGAGTATATTTTAAAAATATTGTAGGACTGAGATGTAAATATGTAAATATTTAATTAGATATTAAATGTGTATAATAATATTAGGGATGCTACAATTTTCCTTATACAATCTCGTGGAACATGTGCACGACTTACCTACACATTACACCATTTTGAAAAAAAATTCTTATAACCTATATATGGAGTTTGTGATTAAATGAAAGTATTATATAAATTATAAGAATAAAATTTATTTTTTTTTTGTTTGAATTGGTGTAAAACTAGTAAGAGAAAAACAAATCCTTATAACTTATATGGAGTTTGTGATTCAACAGTAAAAGAAAGAAAGAGTGAATGAGTAAGATATATATAATAGGAAGTGAAGTTGTTTGGATTAAGAAGAAATAGATAAAAATATAAGAAAATTAAATATATTTATTATTTTTATTTTAATAATATTATATTAATTAATTATTTTATTATAATAAAAAATACATAAATATTAAAAAAATTAAAAACATAATCAATTATATTTTTATTTTTGCAAAACCTTCGTTCTTAATGAAAGAAAATATAATTTCTTATTTATTTTAATTATTCTTTTTCATACAAACCTAGTTGTGTAACTGTGAATAAATGTGTTCATTCGAATGGTGCTTGAAAATGAGGCACTTCAGCCGCCATCGGTGCAGGCGTTTTCAGGGAGCATCCATGCAGCACCAGTTCCAACCTTCCCACTCACAAAACTCTCCTTCTCTTATTTTCTTATTCTTTTGTTGTTTTCTGAATTCGTATATATATTGAAGAAAGAAAAACACACGCAAGCTTGTGATTCTCTAAAGTTTGGTCAAAAAGGACTGTAAACCCTCCATCATGTATAAATTATTTATTTAATTATTAATAAAAAATATAAAGATATTTAGTAAAAAACATTTCATCACTATTTGTATAATATTCGTGTTGCGCAGCTAGAAGATATTGACTGATGGAGTTTAACTTTGACATTTCCACATTTATTAGATAACAAAGATAGGTACGTGAGTAGATTGACTAAACTTTACCAAAATAATAGCTACGAATTTGATAACAAAGACTGCTTATACATACTTGTGAAAATTTTGCTTCTATCATAATATATGTATATTAATTTTTATATCATTTTATAATAAGAGTATTTTACCTTTTCACTAAGTAAAAATAATTTACTATACAATAAATATATAACTCTACTATCTCTATTTAACCTAATCTCTTTAATTCAAAATAATAATTTATCTTTTTTATAAATAATTCTTTTTTATATTTTTTAAAATTATATTATTTATTATATTGATTTAGGTCATTGTAAAATTAAATTATATATAACTAAAATCTTAAAATAATATTAAGATTTGTAATCGTGTTTGAGAAACTTGAAGTATTTAAATACAGAAAAAAAAAGTTATAATTAATTTAAGCTAACATTCAGCATAAATATTATCTTAAATGATTGCATTAATTTTAATAATTATCATATTTGTTTCAATTAATAACTTTTTGTTTTAAAATATAATTATATTAAATAGCATTACAATAAAATTGATTTATAATAAACCACATGATTTCTTTTATCTGTTGAGTTTAAATTATTATTTATACATGATTGAATAAAGAATTATGTATATTAACATCTTATGATATATTGGAATTGCAGACTGACAAATTTTTACTTCTCTTATCTGGGTACACAATATATCCTTAATAGGCTTGAACATAACAGTATCTATGCTCAATTTAAGTTTTAGATTGATATAATGTAGTTTATAAGAAAAAAAAGTGTAAGAGAACAATATATGTAGGTTTGACTTTGGTTTTAATTGATAACTTTCATGGAAGGATGAAACAATCCTTTGATTTTAAAATTAAAAATAATAATTTTTTAAATGAATTATGTTCAGTCGGGCCTATAGGATTTTTTAAAAAGAGGCTACGGTAAAAATGTTCAAATCATATCTAATTTATAATTTGTTTGACCAAAATATTTAACTGTGTATTTTAACTTTTGTTTTCTATTTACAAATTATACTTTTTGTCTCTCAACTTTTAAATTACTTTATTATTTTGATTATTGGACTGTCTACTCCTTTTTTTCACCCTCCCCATTTCCCTTTGTGTTCACGTGTATTATTGTTAGATTTGTGGTGGTTTCATAATTTTTGTAAATTATATCCTTAAATTTCAAAAATTGTATATTTTTTCTCTTAAATTTTGAATTTATTTTTTACCCTTTTATTCCATTTTGGTTTTCCTTCTGTTGAACAACAGACTTGAGTTCTTGTTGCTTGACATCAAATATGTGTGTCGTGTTAAAATTAACTTAATTTTTCACATGTGTTTTTAAAATTAAACACAACCACTAATACCAATAATAGATGTATGTGCCATTATTTATATGCTGAACTCTCAAGAAAAGAAAGAATTGTGTAATTTTAATTAAATTAAATTAATCACTGATGCACAAACACACCATGTACAATGCATCTGTTTCCTGAAACTTCAACTTTTGATCCTCTCACTAAAAATCTTGAGGATCGGTAGGTATGATTCCGAGATTTTTTCTTCTTCCAATTATGTCAACAGTGTTTTATTATAAGGTATAACTTATCAGCATTGTCTATCTTTAGATGAAATAAGTTCATATTTTTTTTTAAATTAGTAAAAAACATTTTTATAATTGTTTGACATGGCTTTAATCATATTTTGATCAAATTCATTATAATAATTTTTATTATTATTATAAAAAATGAACAGAAATGCCCATACAATGTGCTTTCCTTAGTTAACATAATTCAATTAATTAATTGGTTAACTTTATATATATTAGATTTTATTGACATAAAAGAAAAAAAAAAGAGTGAGAAGTGAATCTGACAAATCCACCCAGCTGATGCCAAGGGAAGACACGTCACTCTGAATTAGATGAAAGGTTCAATGATTGCAATGGTGGTCATAAGCTGATGAGTGAAACACCAAATACTTTAAGGACTCAGGAACAAAGAAGTTGCGTAACCCTCCTTCATTTTGCTTACACCCTGTTTGGCACCACACATATATCGTACCTATATACCAATAAACTTTACATAATTTTCATAACAAGAGCAAAATTAAATTGGTACAAGGTGGGCAGGTCCAGACTTTTCACTTCCATTTTCAGAACATAAGACTACGTTTGGCTTCCTCCCCTATGACCCTTTGTCTTCATTTGTGGTCCATATATGGCACTACAACCCTCTCAACAATCCTTGCCCACACATACACAAATTCACCTCATACATCATGCCCAATTCTTCACACACCCCATTATATAAACCCATCTCATTCACCACTCTCTCACACCCCTTTCTCACCAAAACATAAATTTGCTACAATATTATCATGGGTAGTGTAGATCATGAGTACCCTCTGGAGATGAATGAAGCTGAGAGTGTGCCACAGCAGAAGCATCATGTAGAAGTTCCAACACCTCAACCATTTTTGAAGTATCTAAAGTTCTCCTTGAAGGAGACTTTCTTCCCAGATGACCCTTTGAGACAGTTCAAAAACAAGCCACCCTCCAAAAAGTTCATGCTTGCTATTCAGTATTTCTTCCCCATCTTCCAATGGGCACCCAAATACACCTTCCACTTCTTCAAAGCTGACCTCATAGCTGGTATCACCATAGCTAGCTTGGCCATTCCTCAAGGCATCAGCTATGCCAAGCTTGCCAACCTCCCTCCAATCCTCGGACTATGTCTGTGTTTCATTCTCTTCATTACACCATCTCAAATATTCATTCTGTTTCTGCAATTTTCTCCAACTTACATTTTCAAACCTATAACTGCACATATACTTATTATAAACTAAAACACTCTTATTTAATCAATATAGTACTTTTATAAATTTTAATATTTCAATACTGAGAAAACATTGTTGATGGTATTTGTAAAATAATTATAGTCTTGTGTGTGTCTGTGCAGATTCAAGCTTTATACCACCCTTGATTTATGCCATGATGGGAAGCTCAAGGGATTTGGCGGTGGGGACTGTGGCGGTTGGATCTCTTCTGATGGGTTCTATGTTGAGTGATGAGGTTAATCCCAATGAAGATCCCACACTTTACTTACACCTTGCCTTCACTGCTACATTATTTGCTGGAATTTTTCAGGCTGCTTTGGGTTTCTTTAGGTACAATCTTAATTAATCAATCACATTAATATACTCTTTCAAACTCAAATTTAATGTTAATCACCTTTTCAAATATTAAATAACAAATTTTTTTATTATTATATATTTATTTTTAATAAATAAAAATATTTAAAGTGTATCTATCACCTGCCCTTAACCCATATGTTTTTGTTTTCATTAATACAAAATATAAATAAAAAGATAGAATACAAATCATAACAATACCATAATATTATATGATAGAAACTATAAGTACATTTATACATATCTACTTTTTCTTCTTAGATCTCTTTGGACACCATTTGTTATTCTCAGTACACAATCTTGGACCATATGCTGATAAAAAAAATGATACACTTTCTTTCTGTTATTATCAATAATAACTATTAAACTTAGAAGTATAAATGAGAATAATTATATATTATCTATAATATAAATATATTATCATTGAAATTATAGCATGTTATCTACTTTTATATCAAGTTAAGGAGTCTACTCATAAAAAAAATTAGACTTATTACTTGTTACTGAGTACATAGCAACAAACTAAATTTATACAATTTACTATAATAATATTAATCAATACATAGAATATTACTTTTTTCAGATATTTATGTTATAATTAATAAGCTCAACACATGCATGATGATTGCAGGTTGGGGTTGATAGTTGATTTTTTGTCACATGCAACCATAGTAGGGTTCATGGGAGGAGCAGCTACAGTGGTTTGTCTGCAGCAACTAAAATCGATTCTTGGCCTTGTGCATTTCACCCATGGAGCTGATATCATATCAGTGATGCGCTCTGTTTTCACCCAAATTCACCAGGTAAACAATTCTTAAACACACTCAATAACTACCTTACCTACTGCATGTCAAAACTTCATTTATATTTCTTTCACGCAATTATTTCTTGACCCAACTCAAATAAAATGTAAGTTTTTTTTTCTTATTGCAGTGGAGGTGGGAAAGTTCTGTGTTAGGATTTGTCTTCCTTTTCTTTCTCCTGATCACTAGATACTTCGTAAGTATACCTAATCCATATTCTTTTGCACAAAATATCTAATATATTATCCAATAATATGAAGTTGTTTACTAACTTAACAAACAATTTATGTGACTCATGTTGGGTATCTTTTATTCTCTTTCTCAAGCAAAGGTTGTAATACTATCTGAACAAAGAAAAAGAGAGTTCATATGTCCATTTCTATCACTTATTTTCTTTGCTTTTATGGCAGTTATTTCAAAACCAGCTTAATGAATATTTTGACTGAGACCTATCTTCAATCCTAACCCAGCTACCTCATTTTCTTTTGACTCAATACAAACCAGAAAATTTTCTCAACAACAAAGACACCGTATGGTAAAAATATAAATTGATGTTTAGATTTCATTTACTTAAATTAATTGAAGTCTTTAGCAAGTAATTGATGATGATAGCAGAAAAGGTGTGGTTAGGTTTTATCAGTTAATAAAAGAATGGATACTCATTACAATTAGTGATGTCATGCAGAGCAAAAAACAACCAAGGTTTTTTTGGGTGTCAGCAATGGCGCCATTAACATCGGTTATATTGGGAAGTCTGTTGGTTTATTTCACTCATGCCGAGAAGCATGGAGTTGAAGTGGTAAGTATTATTTTCATCTTATCTTTCATGTAAAAAATAATCATTACAAGCTAATTTTTTTGCTGTTAAAAAGTAATATTATTTTTCCAAAACTACTGATAAAAGAGTAGAAATGGTTTGATTGATTAAAATTATTTATGATTATTCAGATTTTCTTTAGGATAAAAAAAGAACATCTTTCTAGCACAATCTTATCATGATTGGATCAAATATATTTTTGTGGATAAAACATAATTTGCAGACTTTTTTCTTTAACAACCAAACACTGTTGAGTGGCACTGGGTCCTACATATACCATTAATAATAATGAACTTTCTCTCCCTCCCTGTTGGGGTCAGAGGGAGGAATCGTTTATAAGCAAGAGTACAAAGTTAACACTGTTTATGTTTGTCAGATGCATTCACAGATAACACAGTTATAAAATCTTGTTTTTATGTATGTGGATAATGTATATTACCTAATATATCTTTTAGAAAGTTACTGTTAGTATTATTGATGAAACATGTGTTGATTTTTTCTGATCTTGCTGACTAGAGAAGGATAAAAATGTGATGTAGTAATGTTGTTTGTGAATTATGAACATGGATTCAGATAGGAGAATTGAAGAAGGGTTTAAATCCACCATCAGTCACAAAGCTGGTATTTGTGTCACCTTATATAACCACAGCTGTCAAAACTGGCATTGTGGTTGGCATCATATCACTAGCAGTGAGTACCTCTCAAACTCAATTACTTTGTCGGAATGCATTCCTAATATGCCTTTCATCCACGCAAATCCAAAATGCCCAATGAACATAAGAAAAGACAAAACACAACTCTAAAAGGTCACACTTTTCCAGATTAATAAAGAGAAAGCAATAGCACTATCGTTAGTGACATTTTTGCTTTTAGCTTCTGATATGGTCCTCCTTAATTTGACTGTGAATTGGACACTCAAATATGATTGTGTCTTGGTTAAAATGAAAAAAGAACGCTGGATAGAAAAAGTCACGTTAGTTGTCTTAGAGCAATGCAACATGCAAGTGAGATATTCATCTATTTTATTTCTACAAATAGAACACAGTTTCAAAATGTAAGGAAATCAGCATACAGTGAAAATTTATACATATTGCATTTCCTTGTGGCTATTATACTGCCTTATATCAAAGTTTAGGTGGGGTTGGAATCCTATTGAATTGAACCATTCCACATAACTTGGTAAATAACTTATTTATTTTCAAATAATTTTATGTGGAAAATTACTTCCAGCAAGCTTATCAAATTTTTACATGTATCCGATTTTCATGTGAAATAATAAAAATTTTCTTAAATAAAAATGGGTACGGATGAAAATACATTTCAGACCATTTTTTTCAGAATATGTTTTCAATTTTTTTTTTCAAAATTACTTCCATAATGAAATTTTAATTTTTGAATTCTATTCTAGATTTCAATTTCTAGAACACATGATCTATTCTAGATTTATTTTCCCAAACATTTTTTTTTTCAATTTTGGATTTTCAGAATGAAAAACATTTTTAGAAATTTAAAAATGTGTAGGGTGCATGTTAACAAATGTTGGGTGTAGGAAGAATTTACCTTTTACGTGTCTTTTTTAAAAATAGAATTTTAGAAACATAATATCTAAATGTGATGAAGTGCCTAAAAATTACAGAACCCAAATTGATTAAATTTTTATATTGATCTGGACTTTTTTTCCCTTAAATTCCACCCAACCCAGTTAGATCTTAAAACTCCGCCCTAGAGTTTGATATAAATCTAAAGGTAAATTCTACCTTCACCAATCAATTTCAATTGTCATCAAAATGACAAAGATATCTATGTGAGATAATGAAAATGACTTAAAGAAGAAAGAAGGGTGTGGATAAAAAAATATTTTTGAAATTTTTTTTAAATACATTTTTGGATTTGGATTTCCATAACACATTTCTGAATTTTAATTTTTTTTAGAATGTATTTTCAGATTGTGTTTTGAATTTTCTTTTCTAGAATGTATTATTTATATTTTGATTTTCCTTTTCGAAAAAAGGAAATTTTGATTTTTAAATAGTATTTTTTTGAATTTTGAATTTTTAAATCTGGAATAGAGTATAATTTTAGAAAATTTGAAAAATAATAAGGTGCACAGGAGGTTGAAATTGATATGGTGGAGGTTCAAATGTTATAAGCTTATTCCAACTATTATTATTTACATTCACCTTATATTTTAATCATTTGAGACTTTTGGAAGAATTTTTCATACAGAAATTCTAAAGGAGAAAAATAGAAAAATAATTAAGTTAAAATTAGTTTAGGTATAAATTAATTTGTAAAAACTCTTTCATTTTTTTTTTTACTTTTAAACTTAAGAATAAATTAACACGTGAAATTTTCTCATAACTTCTCCAAATTTTTTTATTTTTATTTGTACATTGGTTAACTTTAATTTATAAAAAAAGACATTTTTATATTTTTCTGTCAGAAGTCTTTATGGAAAAACACATCTAATTGGACATTAACTTATATATCCGGATTCCTACTTTATCACCAACCACATTTTTTTATACAATCACATTACAACTCTCAATACTACTATTTTAATACTTTTTTATATTATTTAATTATAAATTTACCCTTTAATATATATATTTATTTTTAAATCTATCACATCAGGTTATATACAACTCTTTTAGTTTTCACAGTATCATTTTCCATTTACCCATTGAAAGTCACACTATCATATTCCATTTACCCATTGAAAGGAAATGAATGCAGTAATCCAACCCAAAATCCTACAGCTGCTATTTTGTTAGTTTAGACTTCAGCAAGATCTTGAAGTTGAGTTTGATGATATAATGTTCAGGAAGGAATAGCAGTGGGAAGGAGCTTTGCAATGTATAAAAATTACAATACTGATGGCAACAAAGAGATGATAGCTATTGGGACCATGAACATAATTGGTTCTTTCACCTCTTGCTACATCACAACAGGTAAATATTTTAACTGTTTGCCACACCCAAGTGTCAAAAGGAATTCTTGTTTAGTCTTGTTTCATGAACTCTCAGGCTTCTTTTCTCTTCTCCCACAACTAAGAACAATCAATGAATTATTGCTTTTCTGCATCAATTGCTGACTTATGTGGTTAAAAAAAATGGAATTGTTTCAGGGCCGTTTTCACGCTCAGCTGTGAACTATAATGCTGGATGCAAGACAGCAGCATCCAACATTATAATGTCAATTGCAGTCATGTTGACATTGCTATTCCTAACACCCTTGTTCCATTACACTCCCCTGGTGGTGCTATCAGCCATTATTGTGTCTGCAATGCTTGGCCTCATAGATTATCAAGCAGCCATCCATCTGTGGAAGATTGACAAATTTGACTTTGTTGTGTGCATGAGTGCATACATTGGCGTGGTCTTTGGCAGTGTTGAAATCGGCTTAGTCATAGCTGTATGTTTCAGTGAACTCCTTACACTGTGTGTTACACATTCCGGGGTTAACATAAAGATTTATCAACTTAATATGCGGTTTCATGTGGATGTATATATTTTCAGGTTGCAATATCTGTACTTCGAGTACTTCTATTCATTGCAAGGCCAAGGACATTCGTTTTGGGAAACATTCCAAATTCTGGGATATACAGAAATGTTGAGCAATATCCAAATGCAAAACATGTTCCTGGAATCCTAATCCTAGACATTGATGCACCAATTTACTTTGCCAATGCAAGCTATTTAAGAGAAAGGTAATCTCTACCTGCAAATTTGGAGTGTTTCTCTCGCATGCACAAAAAATATGCCAATGTAATAGAAGTTATTAAGAATGAAGAAAATACATTCAACAGAAGTAAACTCTTACCACAAAACTTTGTTGTGTGCATAGGATCACAAGGTGGATTGATGAAGAGGAAAACAGAATCAAAGCTACTGGAGAGACAAGTTTGCAGTATGTTATAATGAATATGAGTGGTGAGTGATGGACCTGAAATATATGGTAGCTCACATTTGATTAATTTTAGCAGAGGAAAAACGTTGACCACATAAAATCTCTAACACGATGTTTTGATTTCAATATCTATTATTGGTAAAACTTGTTAGAATTACAAAATTTTTATGTCTTGCTTCGTATTAAATGAGTCACATTTGTGATGTTGTGAATTTAATCGTAATACTGATAAAAAAGGTGTTAACACTTTGTTTTAGAATTTTCAGCCTAACTCGCAGTGTAATTTTATTGGCAGGTGTTGGAAACATTGATACAAGTGGAATAAGTATGCTTGAAGAGGTCAAGAAGATTACTGAGAGAAGAGAACTTCAAGTAATTCTCTCTTTCGTGTTATCTGCCAATTATTTTTTTTATAAGCAAAGAAATTATATATACTTATATTATTATAAATGGTATAAGGGGTACCATCCTTTTACACAAATGTGGTTCCAACGCAGTAAACTAAATTTAACAGCTCCGCATAATTGGCCTGCATTAACCCTCTAATGCAGTATGCAGACCCCCTGCATTATTCATTCCTCTAACCCCAAAAGAAGCTAATAGTTTTTGTTTAATTCAACATGAAGAATTTGAGAAGCACACTCTTCACCACCGATAAAATTGGCGCTGGTATAAGGTGGCCTTGATGAACTCAGCTGCAAGATAAACAACTAAATTATTGATTACTGAGCATTAATGGTCAAACACCAACACGATCCATAATGTAAGCACTAGCTGTTATTTTCCGTATTAGTTCTTGTAACACCCAACCCTCCAACAACATTACATAGATCCAATTTCCACTAGACTTTCCCTGAGTGCCTCCACCAAACAAAATGGTTATGTTCTGGTAACATGAAATTCAACACCAACACCTGTCACCACAAAAACTATTGACATGTACAAGTAAATAGTTGTATATGGCATACAATGAGATCCAAGAAGTGACTAAAATAAAACACTTGTGAAAGTAATACTCTCCATCAAACTTTCTCTGGAGTATATTTTTTTCCTTTGAGGGATACCACTTCATGAGCCGTTGATCTACCCTCCCCGTATCTGCTAATTATGATTCAGGAACCAAGATTTTCTTATACATGTTCAATTTTAGTATGCTTGATATTATATATTTTTTTCTCTGATGTTCCATTCCTATGCATGCAGCTTGTTTTGGTCAATCCTGGAAGCGAGGTGATGAAGAAACTGAACAAATCGAAGTTCCAAAATCATTTAGGGGAGAGATGGATCTATCTTACTGTTGAAGAGGCCGTTGGAGCATGTAACTTCAATCTCCGTACAAGAACGAATCTGAAGAAAGATGAATCAGAGGGTTGGAACAATGTTTAACTGTGAGCATAAGCCAAAGAATAGTCTCAAAAGCTCATTAATTTTCGTCTCAGTTATGTTACCACTCTAATATGTGGCATGAGAATTTCCAAATCATGCTGCGGGAGTTTTAGAAGGATAGGAAAATGAAAGATGCACGAGTCTTATCCTTAGTTAGAAGAAAATCTCCTACGTAGGCTGTTTAATAATATGTATCATGATTTATAATCTATTCAAATATGTAAAGTAATTGTCATGAGAATTGAAAAGTCCTTTTGAAACGTCTTAGAACTAGAACAACCAATCAATCGGATTCCTGATCATCATGAGTTCTTTACCTTAAATCATTACAAACAGAAACAAGTTTTACTAATAGGTTACATGCGACTATACGATGCAATTCACGAAAACTTTTTCATAATCATTTCTAGAAGAAAAAGTAAGAAATTTATTTAACTTGGAATAAAAAAGTTTAAATTTGATTTTTAACTTCTCTTCAAAAGTATTTATTGAAAATTTTTGATCTTGATGACTTGAAGAATATGTGATGCGTATAACAACACTAGAGGATAAGTGAGACTTTTAGTTCAAAGCCAATTGTTTGTTGTATTAAGGAATGGTCTCTTGCAGGACAATGTTAACACGGAAATGGGTAAAACAATAAACACTCATTTCATTTCTCATCTAAACCAGGTAGAAAAAAGGAGGTGATTATTCAGAATTTCATATTACAGAGAAAAATTGTGTAAATTCCGTCCTAGCCTTGGCCTCTTCTTATGAGTAAATGAGGCACAACATGTACAACGATCAAAATATGTAGGAGGGTCTTAATGCATCTTTAGAGAGAAAATTTTACAAACAAGAAAGCTAACGTCTCACTTAAAACTATATGGTAACAATCAATCTCCCTTGGTGGGAGGTCGCACACATGAACAAAAAGGTAGCTTTTTCTTCTTTTGGTTGTTGCTTCTCGTCCCACCATAGAGATAATCTCGCAAAAGCACTCTTGGACTTCGATCAGTCGTTTTTGTTTTCTCTTTGCTTTCTTTTCCATCACCCAGTTTCAGCAGTAGAAACTGCAGTCTTTGCACCTCCAAATGCAGTTGTCCTATCTTTTCTGATTCTCTCTGAGCCTGGTCTGAGACTCTCCTTCTGCTCACACTTCCACTTTCATCTGACTCTCCTCCACTCTTCCCGGCAGAAGACAAGGTACCCTCTTCCACATTCTTCATCAACTTCCGGTTGGCGTCAAACAACTTTGTGATGGTCTCCTGGGATGCTTCAAGCTGCCCTTTCGCCTCATCAAACTCAACGCCTTTTCCCTTTGTGTTCTTCTCATTAACATCTACCTTCTTCATCAAATCTTGTATGGTGATTTGAAGGTTTGTCAACTTCTGTGCATCAGAATCAAGTCTCTCTAAAGTCTTCGTTTGGTTCCCTTCTTCCCGGTGCTGTGTCAATCTTCTTGAGATCTCTAACTTGTCTACACTCAACTCTTTTTCCACCAAGGAATCTTTTGAAGGATATTTATTTTTTGGTTCCTTGGTTGTTCCTCTTTGATGATTGCCGGCAGCTTCAGAAGAAGCCATCCTTTGTGTCTTTTCAACTTGCTTTCCAATAGGGCCATCCTTATCTTCTGTTTCCCACATCTCAAGCATCTGATCATCAGCCTCAAGAATTTCTCTCCTCCTACTTATCCCATACGATGAACATTCAGATATTTGATCTAGCATGATGTCTTTTGGCAAAACTTCAATCTCGGTAACTTGGATATCTGACTTTCCTTGGTCTTGAGTAACATGCTTGCTTGCTTGAATATTCTCTTCATGCCGGGTAATTCCAGATTTTAACTCTTGAATCTCTCTCGTTTCATTCTTGAGTTTGAAACTTTCATTTAACTGCTTTACTAACATTGCAATAGCATTGATTCTTCTCTGCATGTCTTGGAAGGCAGGGAGTGCATCTGGTGCCTTAACAGTCTTGTCTTCATGTGTTTGTTGACCGTTTTCAGTGAATCCCTTACTGACCAATATTTTAACCTGAAAATGGTGATTATTATCAAATTATATGAATTAAAGAGAGGCAATGATAGTTGGTTACAAGTTGAGAAGAAATTCATTTCACATGATTACGAGATCACCAAGCAAAAGCAATATCTGACACAAAAAAAGCTGTTTATATATCTACAAAGTTCTCTAGCATTTAATGCTATAAAGCAAATTATTGAATAACTAATTTATGAAAAAAAAAGACTAGTTTATTTTAATTAATAGATTTAAAAAGTAGTTGCAAAATCAGACGCCATTCCAGCCCAATTTCATGAGACAAAGGTTTTTACAAAGTCATATTTGTGCATCCAAAGTAAATAAAACGATACTTCATGGTTGGGTTGAAAATTGGAATTTAGCTCAACAGTCCACCACAGTGCCTCAAAGCTCATATGAGTGAAACAAGAATGAGTATCTAATCCACCCACCCCAAAACTGTCAAATTATGGTCCAAGGGAATCACCCAGACAAGCTAATGTTGCGACCAAATTCTAAAAATGATATTTTAATACCTTTGTTTCTTCACGGTCATCAGGTTTTGCATGTGCAAGAGTCTGCATCTCCAGAGTTGTTATAGAATCATTCAAAGCACTGGCAGCAGGGACATATGCAGCTAATTGACCGGATAGTCTTCCATTTTCAATTTCCAGCTTGCTAACTCTTTCTTTCAGACGCTCACTCTCTATGTCTTTGGAGTAGTTTCTGAGTTCAAGATTCTTACAAGCATCAGCTAGCTCGGAGACCTTTCCTTCCAATAATGCTCCATTGACAGCAGAAATTTGCAGCTCAGCAAAGAGTGTTGAAGCCTGAGTTTCCCATTGTTCAATCTCATTCGTTCCCTTAAGTACTTCATAACCTAGCTTCTTTTCCCTCAGTTTAGTTTGTCCAAGCTCTTGACGTAGGTACCCCATTTCAGACTCCAACTTCTGGTTAACTTCACACAAGCCTATTAATTCTTCATTTTGATGGTCCTTGTCTGAGGACAATTTCAAAATTTTATTAGCCTGTTCTTCGAGCATCACCCTTGCTTCATCATACTTAATCTTCAGATCTTCCACCATTCTTTGCAATTCTGTTTTCTCAGAATGTAAAACATGAAACATCTCAGCTGCTTCCAAAAGCTCATTTTCCTTTTGATTTAACATTTCCCTTTCATCCCTAATCTGACAACTTAATTCATCATTGAGAGATTCAACTACATGCAGTTCAACATTTGACTTTACAAATGACTCTTTAAGATGTGAATTTTCCATTTCTGCATTCTCTAACTTTCCCACCACAACTTTTAATCTCTCCTCGAGGTCATTATTTGCTGAACAATGGTTATCAAGATCCTCACCTAGCTCTTTAAGTTCCAGGAGCTTTTCAAAGATAACATTTTCGTAAATCAAGGAAATATTAGACTGAGTTATTGTCTCATGGATCATGAAACATATTTCTTCTTCCAATTTACTTTTCACTTCACCCAGATCCATAAAACTTCTCATCAAGGACTTCTTCTCTTCCAATATTTTGCAACTATCCTCCTGTAAACTGTTGTGATTCTTTTCTATGTCTGAGAGCTTCTTCTGTAGGTTGCTTATTTCAGTTGTCATTACTTCCATTCTCTCTTCTCCTTTGCTTATTGTCGACTTCAACTCTTGGTTATTCTCCAGTATCTTTTGGACCTCTATTTGCAATGCCAAGAACTGCTGAGACTGGATACTGAACTGCTCATCAAGGGCATCTCTTTGTATCACAAGACTTTCTACCTTTAGTTTCAACTGCTCAAGGAATGTAACCAGAATTGAATTCTCAATGGCCATTTTTTGGCCTTCATTGAAAATTGTGTCAAAAGATTTCTGGCTCTCCTGAAGTTTTTCATATGTATGGTTCAGAAGCATTTGGTCTTCTTCAAGCATATCTTCACAGAAATGCCCACTGTTATTTTCAAGAGTCTTTAACACCTGAATCAACCCAATCCTTAGTATTTTAATTTTCTCAGACAGAGAATTCACATCAACCTGCTTTTGAACATTTTCAGTCTCCAATTTAGATATCTTTCTGTCCGACATTTTGGAAGCCTCCAAAAGTCTCTGACACTCAACCAGATTGGAGAAGTTTTTTTTTTCCAGATCGTCAATACATTGCTGCAAGATGAAAATTTCAATTTGAGCATGTATAGCTCTGTCCAATTCCTCCTCGTACTCCGTTTTCTTGCAATTGGCATCTTCTTGTAGAATATGAATTTGTAATTCCTTCTCAGCCAATTCATCTTCATTTAATTTCAAAACTCTGGAATGCTCTTCCCTCTCTGAATATAGGGAAACTAGAAGCTCTTCTACCTTTTGAAGTGCAGACTCCCTTTCTCCTTTTAGTTCCAAATGCTTTGACTCCAATTCACTGTGCAGTTTCTCAAGATCTTTCAGTGTTTGATGAGTTATGTTCATCTGTGAAACTAAGGTTTCTTTCTCTTCAAAGATACTGGACTTCTCATGGTCAAGTGACTGGCATGTATCTTCTAATAACCTGGACTTCATCCTTAACCCTTCAAGTTCAGCATTCACATCAAATAATGAATTTTCCAATAGGTTGCTCTTTTCTGAGAGCTTCTCAAGCTTTTCAGTTGTGGATTGTAACTGAGAAGACAAGCTGGCCTTCTCAGTAGCAAGATTGGATTTCTCTACTAGTAGAGACTGACATGTTTCTTCCAGCACTTTTACCTTTCCTCTGACACTATCCAGCTCAGCATTTAAATCTGAAAGGGAATTTTCCAAGACAGTATTTTTCTCCAGAAGTTTCTCCATGGTTTCCAATTTTACCAACAGAGCTTCTTTCTCTCCTTTGTCAGCCTCACATGTTTCCTTCAGCTTTAAGTTTTCATCTTGTAATTTTTTCACAGATGGTCCAAAGCACTGTGGATCTAAGTCAGTTGACCTCACCTCCTCCATCATGGCTTCATGTTTTTTATTCAAATCATTAAGCTCCTCTTTAAGACAGTAAATTTCTTGCTGAAGAGCATTTCTTTCATCAATTCGTAGCTCCACCTCCCGTTCAAGTTTCTCTATTGTCTCCCTCAAATTCAGAATCTCATCCTGCAAATTTGTTATTGACAAAGATGAAGAAATTTTGACCTCATTTAGAATTTTGTTTTCCTCACTGACTCTGTGTATTTCATCCTCTAAAGCCTGCTTACGTGACTCAACGTACCCCAGTATATCCACTTTACTGTGAAATTCAGCGGCAAGAGATCTAAGCTCTTCCTGAGATTGAGAATGTAACTGCTGAAGAGTTTGGAAAGCAGTTTCAGCCTCAATGAAGCGCAATCTCTCCTCCTGTATGCAACCCCAAAGTCGACTCAATTCCTTCTGCTTCTCAGTAAGTTCTTCACTTTGAGACCCCATTTGCTGCGCCAAAGATTGTAACTCAGACTGCAGAGTGTGATTTGATGTCTCCAAGAGAAGACACTTCTGTTCAGAACTCTGTAATTTTTCAACCCCATCATCTATCTTGGAATTTAGCCTACGCACCTCCTCTTCAGCACAAGAGAGTTTATATTCCAGACCGGAAATTATCTCCAAGCATTGCTGATATCGGAAAGCAGTTTCTTCCTTTTCTTCATTAAGTTTAGTAACTTCTAGTTTCAAAGCCCCAATTTCATTTTCAGCTATATTGGCTTGCTCCTTAGCCATTCTTGCATTTTCCTTGGCTTCTTCTAATCTCTCCTCCAATTTTGATAATGACTCCGAGCACTGTTTATATTGAACAATGATAGCTTCCTTTTCAGCTTCTACTCTAGCAAGGTCCTGCTTTAGGGACTCGGCTTCATTTTCTGCTCTGGTAGCTCTTTCATTATGTTCTCCTGCTTCTGTCTGCGTAAAAGAAATACATTCCTCTAGCTTTGCTATTTTTTCCAAGCACTCCCGATACTGAAGAAGACTATCTTCACTTCCAGCCTGTAATTTAATTTGGGTTTCCTTCAAGGCTTGAACTTCAGCTTCAGCTTTACTTGCTCTCTCATCAAGTGCTTGAGAATTCTCTTGTGCACTAGACACTTCTAACTGGAGACTAGACAACTTCTCTAAACACTGTTGATACTGAAGCAAACCAGCTTCCTTTTCATCTTCTAATTTGGCAATGGCTTTCTTCAAGGCCAAAATTTCTGTCTCAGCTTTTGTCACACGTTCAGACTCAGATGAGACATGAGACCTAGTAATGTTACTTCCATTGTTTAGCTCAATACTCTCCAGTGTCTCCAAAAAATTGAGCCCCCTTCTGGCATGCCTTTCTGCAAACTGTGTAAGATTTTCCTGTTCTCCAGGGATGTAGAGATCATTGAGCTGTTTCAAACCTGTTTTGTTCAAGGAAGAATCAGGTTCACCAGAATAACCACCATTTTTTTTTATAACATGGAACTGAGCAGAAGCCTCCTTCTGTGGTTCATCTGGATCAAGAAACGCACGTGAAGGGTGGTGCATTTCTGGAGTCTGTGGCTCTGTCTCCAGAGGAGAAACTGTAGGTAAATCATCTGTCAGCATCATAGGAACTTGATTAGGAAATGCCTCAGTCATGGTCCTATGGGCGTGGCGGATAACTCCAGTTGCATGATCATATCTCTCGGCCAATGCCCGATATGCCCGGTAAAACTCTTCAACCAATTTCATAAGCTCTGGCCGTTTTTTATAATACATTTCTGCTCTCCTGGCAAAAGAATCTGCATCTTCTTCAATAAGCTTAATCATTTGCTTCACCTTGGCATCCATATCTGTGCAAGAGGAAATGTCCTTGTATTAAGTTCAAATGTGCTTAAAATAGACAGCACCAAATGGATGATAACAGAAAAATTAAATATTGTCACGTCTCCTTGAGTGATTAAGCAAATAAATGACCCAATTGATAATAAAGGAAATAGACTTGAATCAACAAACTAGTACATACAGAACATGTAACATGTCCCCAGAGGGAAGAACTAATATTTTGTGAAATAAAATAAATCACATCTCTTCATGCTTAAGGTTCAACTTGAGTGCATCACACAAGTGCCAGTAAATTTTGAAGTGAAACTGAAAACAGATTTAAACCAAATTATGTTGTTGTCACGGACATTTCTGAAGATGAAATATACTTCCACTGGCCAGTGCATTATAAAGCTTTTAGCAGAGAAAACATCCATGGACTATAATTTTGAAGGCCTTCTTGTCATAATAATCTCAACAAATATGTAAGATATAAAAGAAATGAAAGAGATTTTCACAAAAAGAAAAAGAAACGAAAGAGGAAATAGATTTCATTTTCACTCGTCAGATACATATATTTCCCCGTATATAACAAACCAACAAATGGTATGACTCAGTGAAGGTCGCAAGTCATGAACAACAATAGTTAACATGTTTAATATAATTACTTCCAAAGGCTGAAGAGAGATAAAAGGAATACCTGTCAGATTTTCCTGGAGCCATTTTGAGTTTTTGGGGCTTATGTGGCTGTCCCACCACCATGAATACATTCTCCTAGAGTTTGCATGAGACAAAGTCGCCATTGCTCCAGAAAAAGGACAGCAGCACTTTGTCTTCTGATGTTACAGGAACTTAACCCTTCAAAGTTTCGAAGAAGCAACTGCAAAGTCAAAGAAGTCCACACAGTTTCTTCTTGTGTGTATTCACTGGAATAACAAACAAAACCAAAGGAAAGGCGTTCAGTTACAGACAAATCGAAGCCGTGTCTTTATTCCTTCTTTCAAAAATGATCTTCGACACAACAAAAATACCTGATCAATTGGAACTCAATCAACCTCCAAAATTGAATGAACAAATACCTCCTGACATGCCGGAATAAGCACAAACTACCTGATCAAACAACAAGAATCCAATTAAAACAGCAGAAGATCCAAAACTAAAATATAAGTAAAAATATATCAGAATTTGGCAAATTAACAAGAACATGAAATATTTGAAAGCTTCAGAAGATGAATTACCATGAATCCGTGTTCAAATTTGAACAAGAATTATGATGATCATTCGTGAGATGGCTCCCACATAACCCAAACTACCTGATCAATCAAATCCAGATTATTAAACTTAAAATTAAAGCATACAAAAAAAAACTGAAGATCAATTCAAAAGGAGAATTGAATTGAATTGTGAGGAGCATGGGAAAAAGATCAATCCTTGAAGGAGTGAAAAACAAAAAAGCGAATAATTGTGATACCAATCTACTCACCAAAAATGACACTAAAAGATTGAAACTTTGATGTAGTAGATTCTGATTTCCTGTGGCGGCGATGAACTAGTTCAGGTCAGCTTTTTTTTTTAATTATTTGCTAAAGATTGTGTGTGTCACCCCATGTTGGTTGGATCTCTGTGTTCTGTGCTCAAACACAACACACAATGTTGTCAGTGTGTTTGTGTTTCTCTCTCTATGTTTGTGTCTTTCTCTCTCTCTCTCTCTCCTGCTGGTCGCTGGTGCTAAGCAGTGTTACCTTTCAGTTTTAGCTTTCTTTTGTGGGTTGGTGGCATACTGTCCTGTTCTGACCTCTCCAGGGATGAGAGAAATGCCAAATTGTCAAAACAAAAGTAAAAACAACTAATAAATAAATCCATCAAGTATTTTGCTTTCGTAATTTAAATTTATATCATATCCTTCCTTTATAAACTCTTATATTATTATATATCATAAAATGAACAAATTATTTACATTTTTAATTATGCATTTAAATACTCATTATTAAAAAGGTTTTAGTGATTAAACTATTAAATTTTATTTTAATAAATTATTACTGTATTATATTGTTAACTACTATAAAATTTAATATTTATTAATTTTATGATAATAATAATAATTCACTATAGGTGATAATATAAAAATATATATACACGTCAGCGAACGCATGCATTAATTGACATGAATTATTTTACTTGCTGATTTTTTAATTTTAATCCCTAATATGTACTTATAATAATGTGACATGATTCATACCAAAAAAACACACCTACTTTAATTAATTTACTTTATAATTTTTACATATTTAAAGTCTTATTTCTTTCATTTATCTTTATTTGAGTAAACAGAAATTTTAATTTTGGCAATAAGTTTATATTACCTTACACACATGACTTCATTTTAGAATACATAATTTTGTCATTATCATAAATAAATAATTTTATATTTTACTTAATTTTCTTTCTTGTAGTTTTATGAACGATTAAAAGCTAAACAAATGTTTAGTTTAATATTTAAACCGAAGTCTGAATTGTTAATGGCGAGGGAGGCGTTTCTTTACACATTGATGAAAACAGATTGGACGTTAGATGATTGATTAATATTAATAATATCGAATTAATGGTTTCAACGAATTAGGTAAGTTTTTATTTTGTCTTCACTGCCCTACCTTTACGGGGTATTGTGCCATTACGGTATAACTAATTTCTAGATTACGACTTCACTAACATTTTCTTTTCGGCGTTTTGTCCTTTAACATACACTTTAAGCACCAATTATCCTTATAATTGGTTAGGTTTAGTTGTATATTGTTACTTAATTGTGTTTTATTTTATGAATTTTATAACTTAATTGTTTACATATTTTATTCTTTTATTGAATTTCTAATAGAATAATGAATATCTCATACATTACAACATTAGAACATTTTCCTTGTACATCATATTAGAAATTAGAGTCTTTCATTATATAACTAGGTGTAAACCTTACCTTATTGAGTCGATTTTATAGGGTTAAGTAGGCTTAAAGTTCACTTTGTAATATGGTATCAGAACCATTTCGATCATATCTTAACAAGTGTTTGTTGGGCCTATCGTGTCACCCGCTATCGGACAACCCATAATACATAGTCTCACGCACGAGTTGGCAGTCTCGGCGTGAGGAGCTGTGTTGAATCTTTCATAATATATAAGTGGATGCAAACCTGACCTAATTGAGCCGGTTTTATGAGGTTGATTTAAGCTTAAAGTCTACTTCTTAATACAGTTGGTTATAAGATTAAAACATGTGGTTTATAAAATATTTTCTATTAGATTATGATCACATGGCATAAAAAATAAGATTTAAGGTCTTAAATAAGATATCAAGTAATAAGAATACAAAATTATTAAATTATTTTTCTATTTTAGAAATATGTATTTTTACCAACAACCATTCAAATGATACATTAAAAAAAAAGTATGAGTTTTAGAAGACAATTGCATTCTTCTATATTGGAATAAAATTTGTAAAAAAGTCTTAAATGTTACATGACATAATGATACTTACAAAAAATAAATTAAGACGTGACTCCTTCAATAAATATGCTCTTAGTTGTTTTAACTTTACTTTCTTTTTCATGAAATGTCATTATTGTGTTAGAAATTTAATGGAAAATAAAATGTATAAAATTTTAAAATTTAGATAATAAAAGTTTTAAACGATATAAATCTTGAAATGATAACAATTAAATTGTAATATAAAAAGTGAAAACGTTAGTTGGTGAAATGTTGAGATTAGAGTGAAAACATCCTTAGAAAAAACCTTTCTCTATCATGTTAGTAATTAATGATTTTGATGATAGCATTTATTTGAGTTTAATGGCTATCATCACATAGATAGAACACTAACATTTTTTATATTTTTAACCTTATTATCATAAAAAAAATATTATACAGGGTGTAATGTCATATTTATTTATAATTATTACCTTAATTATTTTTAATTTTTAATGATATTATAAATTTATCTCCTCATTTAAATTTATTAGAAGGTTTTCAAGATAATTGTATTAGAATATTGGATATTCTCTCCTTCGCAATTGTGGATGGTAGATCCTTTATTCTTAAATAATGATCGTCTGCTAACAATCTTTTATTCATCTTCTTTATTTTTAATATAAGAAAAGTATTTATTTTTCCTTTTTCTTCAAAATTTGAGAGGTATCATTTGTTTAAGTTTAGATGTTTTTTTTCAAGCGTCTAACAAATCGATACTTTCATGTAAAATAACGTAGATAAAGGTAAACTTTGTTTTTCAAAGATTTGATATGTTTTGAGAAATGTAAGTATGAGAATTCTACTATTGTGTGGAATAGTTCAAATAGAGACTTGAAACCACCTTAGTTTCTTCTTATTCAAAGTATGAATTATCAAAGTCTTTCCTTCTTCTTCACGTGCTTCTTAAAGAACTATTTGTGTTCATCTTAATTCTTTTCTTTTCTCCATTTTCAGATTTTAAGTGACCTGGTTTTTATTTATTTATAACAAACAACTTATGTTTTGTTATTATTGGAATCCCTAATTGGTTGGGACGAAAAAATTTCCCCTTTTAAATCATATTTTTTCTTCACATTTGATGGATATTTTATGAGAAAATATCGTCTTCTTCCTTATGATTATTCCCATATGAGAGCATATTTAATAGTTCTTCAATTTTTAAAACTCTAATGAAAATGTTTCTCTTACTCTCAACTTTAACCTTAAGAACAATGTCATATAAAGATACAAAATTACTTTAAATAAAATATATAAAGAAAAATTTCAAATGCTATACCACTAAACGAGTTTATGCTATGATAATTTATTTGTGAATTTACAGTGTTTTTGTCAATATATATAACAACGTCTCTTATTATGCTCTTCATTTTCTTTCTTATAAATTATTATTTACAATAAGATAAAAAATGACATTATTTTATATAAAAAGGTTCAATAAAAATGATTTTATCTCCTCTGTGTTTCACATAAATTGTTTCATATAAAAAAGTAGGACTTAAGTTTTCAGCTGGACTCATCAATGCTGGCAATGTAATTTTTTTACATTGTTAGTCAATAAAAAAATCACCTCAAACATGATTTAAAGTTTTTATTATAAAAAATAATTTCCAAGATAAAAATTAAATAATTAAATTATTTTTAAATAATAAAAAGTTATTAAAAATGTAAAGTCGATAAAGCACTGCCGACAGACAGAACTTGATCTAATTTTTTATTTTAAATAAACAAACTATTTTGTTTTCCAATTACTACATGAATAAAACGTTAAGTATTTATTGTAGGGTAAGAAAAAAAAAATAGATGGAAAGAAGAAGATAAGATAAGAGAGTGTATTAATTAAAGATAGTAAATGAATGTGAAGAAAAGAAGGAACATAGTTGAGGATAGGAAGAGGTGAGTGGGATAATGATGTGACACGGTGTCGTTGTGTTTAAAGGTTGGTACACTGTAATGCGAAAACGCCGTCACCGCCCAAACAAATTCCGCTTATAAATCAAGTACGTCCCGTTCTTTTCGTTGGAAATTAGTGGAAGATGAGACACCTCATATTATTCACAACTCCTGTATTCAAATTCTATTCAGACCGTGACCAAAATAAGACTTTGCTTTCCTCATTTTACCAATCAAAATCTTTTCGAACACATCTTCTAATCACTTTACATTTCTAAAAAATTAAATCATACAAATCTCATTTTATATTTAATTAATCTAACCCACAATTTTATAAATTTAACCAAAATATATATATATATATATATATATATATATATATATATATGTCTGCTAGGGAGAGAATAAAAGACGAAAAGTCATACAGTCATACAGAAAAGTATATAAAAAGATAAATGTAGAATATATATATATATATATAATAAATATGGTTATTGTAGCCAATTTCATTACGATAATTTCAAATTAATAGGGGTGTATTTAAAAAGATATTAAATAAAAAAGAAAAATTCAAATAGATTGAATCCATTAAGAAAATACTATAAATAAGACATTTGTTTAAAAGGTAAGTAGAGTGAATTTTATTTGATTATCATATCAAATTGATTCTGACTTTAGCATTGGAACACCTTGCAGGTACACATCCAACCGTGAGAGGAACCGAGAGAAGAAACTGAAATATCTAGTTGATCCAGTTCAACATGGAAGCCTTGTTAGCCCTGAGAGCAACCAGAGGTGAAAATCCAGTCCGAGAACCTAGTCCGAAAAGCGCAGTACGAGAGATCAACCACAAAAATGAGGACTTGAAAAGTTAACACGTTCTACTTAGAAAAATAGTTTATATATATATATATATAATACAATTAGCTTTTGTTGTACCTAGAGATTTTTGCGCTCACTTATTGAGTGTGCTTAGATATTTTTAATGAATGGTTTTGACATGAATTACAATTATAATAAAATTTAACATTTTAATAATTCAAAACTTAAATCATCAGACAACTAATGAGTAAGTACTGATATGGTCATGTATCTATACGAGCCTATAATAAATAAAATAAGATAAAAGATTAATAAGATTGTTATCATCTTATAAGAAATTATAATATATATTAGAGATAAATTATCAAAATACTATTGATAATTGATTAATTAATAAGATTAGTAAGTTCAAAATTCATAAATTTAGTTAAGAAGGTGAACCAATTTCTAGGATGAATGGTTTTAATATGTCAACGGATTATCAATCTCTTTGAGTTATTTATGAGGTTGGATTTTTTAAACCATGGTCACCTTTTTACTATCATTATCATTTTTATTAGAGTTGAGTTTCTATGACTATTTTGTATTTAATGTTTAGAAACTTACATATTACAATATGATATATTAGAGGGTTTTGCCATTTTGTACGAAAATTTTAAACCTTTTGTCTCCTATATTGAAACTTCATTAGCTTCCTTCACTCACAATCTTTTCTCTGCAATCCTTCTGGGCTTTTGTATGTATTTTGATAGTTTTAATTATGTGGCTAATGCACATGCGAAAGTCGCTTTCTTTTATGTGACATATTACGCATTAGAGGGTTTTGTCATTTTGTATTTAAACATTTTAAACTTTTTGCCTCCCTTATATTCAAACTTTATTAGTTTATTTCACTCATAACCTTTTATTTGCAATCCTTCTAGATTTTTTTGTATGTTACTTTGGTAGGTAGTTTTATGTGACTAATTTTTGTTAATATGCAGACATTATGGCCAAAAAGTTTGATTATAAAAAATGTTATGTGAAGTTTGGTACTCTTAATTTTGAAAAAAATATTTTGGTTGATTTTCAATAGTCCTTAAAAAAGAAAGCTCAACCTGACATTTAAACTTTCATCAAAAGTCCATGTACTCAATTTCAATCCCTGAATTTTCCTCAAGTAACATCTCAACAAATATTTCTGTATTGGTAGGGTTTGAATGATGGAGACCATTACTCCGCACCCGGTGCGTGCTGACCGACACCATAAAGACCATTACGCTCAAGCAGGATTAATGAGCATAATCAGCAATCACACACTAGGTAATGCATTCCTAAGCACGACTCAACTCCCTAATCCGGCTCAATAACAGAAGGTCCATGATAATAATATAAATAGGCACATATTCCAAGAATCGGGTACGTTATTACACAATACTCAGACAACCGAGTGTCGAATACCGAATTCTCAGTTGAGCATCAGAGTGCCTTTTGCAGTTACCATCTGAGCCTGGATTTCGCGGAGACCGAGAGGCAGAGTGACGAAAGAAGAAGGAGGATTTCGTTCAAAGAGGAAGGGAGGAAGTACAAACCGATCGACCGAAGAGTGACTTGAATCGTTCTCTTGGTTCCAACCCCGTTCGAGAACAATTGGCGCCCACCGTGGGATCGAGAGAATTAGCGTGAAGAGGAAAGTAGATGGTGTCAACTTGAAGCATGGTGAACAAGAGGATGTCCGATGCTGAGCAAATGGAGCTTTTGATATCTCTACAGAAAGAGATGGCAAAGATGAAGAGAAGGAACGAGGAGACTAAGCGAAAGAATGAGGATGAGATCCTAATTCTCCGAAAGAAGAATAAAGAGATGAAAAGAAAGTTCGTGAGGGAATCTATCTTCCAGACCGACCAACCTTGTCTGGAGGTCCTTCACTCATTCAAAATCGTGTAAATGAAGTGCATGGTAATGACTCACTACTAAAAAAACAAAATAAATAATGTTGAACAATACAAAATATATAAAATTATATTTTTGTTTGATATTTAAAATCTGAATATAATTTTTTATATTTGTATCAAATTTGTACTTTTTAAAATATTTATACTTGTAATAAAACAAATGTGTAACCATTAAATAAAGTAACACTAAAATTTAATTCACTTATAATAGGATAAAATTCACACACATATATAACTAAAAAAAAAAACTAATTCTTCATGTAATATTTTTTATAATTTTTTATGAGGAGAGTGAGGGGGGGAGGGAGGGAGAGAGAAATACGGACGCATTGCACTTAATAATTATAAACGTGAATTGTTTTTTATAAACATTTTTTGTTGCATTTTTTTTTTTTTTTTTTTTTTTTTTAATAATTTTTTTTTTTTTTTTTTTTTTTTAAATT
>Ga0123342_1002295_pt1 | contig 31820 bp, 9 predicted proteins | sample Turbeawhitnodule_FD_89960 | JGI IMG/M metagenome (GOLD analysis project Ga0123342, IMG submission 89960) | Root nodule microbial communities of legume samples collected from Mexico - Turtle bean Mexico white nodule | ecosystem: Host-associated > Plants > Roots > Nodule | place: Mexico: Nepantla... | reverse complement strand
TATATATATATATATATATATATATATATATATATATATATATATAGCATTTAAGTATTTTAATAAACAACTTAGTTTTCAATTACATTATTCATGATGTGATTTGATTTTTAATAAAAAATATATTTAAATTAAATATAAAAATTATGTGGTTTGATTTAAGATATTAATTTTTTTTGTAATCAAGCCAATTTGATTTTATTAGGATTAGTTTTATAGTTTTTTTTATATATTTTTTTTATCGAATTTAGATTATGTAATATTATATTATATATCATGATTAATACTTTTATTTATATTTGATTTTAAGTAATTAAATGTGTACTTTCTTTAACATTGTGTACATTATTTAATAATTTGTTTAAACACATTGTAATTTTTTTACTAGAAAATAAAGTAAAATAAAATATAAAGTTACTGGCCGTCCTTTTAAAGTATTACACGAAATTCAGAATAAAAACATTAAAATTAATTTCTCTATATCGTTTTTTATCAGAAATATTTTATTTTATTTTAAAAAATAAATAAATTAATAACCTAAAATTCAGACTATTAATTTAACTTTTACTCCAGTTCATTTATATGTTAAATATATTAGTATAGTGCACAAATTTAAGACATGATATTAAATTTGTTTGTACCCATGTCTGATCTATAAGTGAAATAATAATTAATATAATAGTATTTAAGTGAAATAATAAGTAATGTAAAAATAAACTAAACCAAACACTCAATTCTAAAAAATAATCCAAATTGATATAAAAAATTCCAATTTTAATAGGTTCTCAATTTATTTTATTGATTACTGCGTAAAATTATCTCACTTAATTTATAAGACATTGGCCAAAAAATAAACAAACTTTAATATATATATATATATATATATAATTATATAAAAAATATTATTAAAGTATTTTACTCAATAACTTATATTCACGTAAAATTTTCTTATATACTTGTAAATATATTTAAAAAAAATTACTTTGACAAGTGTATATATTGAAAACATGAGTTTACAATTATAATATAATACAATAGAATTACAAAATTGCTTCATTTCAATAAAAAAAAATCTCTTTAGTTATAATTTAATGCATGATTGTTAATAAAAGAACACTTTTGATTGTCTCCACTCTTTTTAACCTACAATATGTTTTCCTTCTAATATAAGTTATTTCTTTTTATCTATAAAATTTAAATTGTTCTTTAAATTATCTGTTCTAACAATTTCACACACTATATAAACTTGTTCTAAATTTACTAAGAAAAGTTATAAAATTTGAGATGTTAAATAAATTGAAATCTAATGACAACGTATTATTACTTGGATTACCTATGAATTTTAGCATGAGAAGTTGTAAAACCACTCATTATTGCTAATATTCAACTCTAGCTCAAAATAAAATAAAAATACTATCAAAGTCAATATCTAAGCTTTTTCAAAGTAACACGACAAAAGCTAATGTTTTTAATAGAAGGAAAATATTATTTTCTAAAAAAGACACACTGCAAACAAATTATTAAATAAAAAATATATTAATTAAATTAAATATTATTTTAAAATTTTAAAAAAATTATTAGTATATAAAATAATTTTCATCATCAATAAATAGTTTGTAAATTAATAGTTAGTATCAATTTAAAAATTATTTTAAATAACAATAATTTTTTAATCTTTAAAATAGTATTTAGTTAGTATATTAATTTTATTTTTAGAATTAATTTATATTTAATGGAGAAAATATGTTTATAATTGTTTAAACAACAACATTTATAGAAAATAATGTTTCCCAGGATTTTGGTTAAATTTCTTACGGAAACATTCACATTGATTGGCAAATTTTCTGAGTTAACATTAAAACTTTATTGAAAAATACCATGTTATCCTTATTAAATCATTTAAATGTGTTTATAACTTAAAGTTTTTAGTTAAAGCAAAATTACTTTTTAATTTCTAGAGAATTTATATAAATATTTCAAATGATAATTTTGACCAATGAAATAAAACTTAATCATTTCTAGCCATCATAGTTCGCAATACTTTTAATTCTCACAAATCATAATTTCTCAGTATGAAAAAAAAGTTTGGTACAAAACGTCCCTTAAGTGTATTCGAAAACATAAATCAGATATTTAAAATATATGTTAATTAATTTTTGGTAGATAATTATATCATCACGATCAAGTAATAGAAGTATGAAAAAAAATTGAGACATGAAATTCAATCTGTCAATCGACTTTCAAAAAGTTCAGTCTATTAACAGTGGAATTAAATGTATAATTTTCCGTCAAAATTCAAAGAAATGAGTGAATTCAAGAATACCCTTTACATTATATATACAATTTTCTTAAATAACATTTGATTCTCTCATGATATCCCATTGTATTATCAGTGAAGAACTCAGTCAGTAAAATATTCATGATAAAAAAATATTGAATAAAAAATAATTTTAGAGACTAAAATAATTAATTATTATTTGACTAAATTAGAGATCATTTTATAAATTAAAAAAATTATTGTATTTAAAGTAATTTTTGTTATTAATTAAAAATTATAAAATAGTTTCTAACTTGGTATCTAACCATTAACTACCATTTATTACCACATATGTAACATAGACACGGACACAGACACTATACGACACAGATACGTATAATCTCTAAAATGTAAAACACAGGAACACGAATCTATATATTATATAATTATGAATTATATAAATTCATAATAAAGATTTATGTGCACAAGTATGTTTTAGTTTTTTTTTAACAGAAAGATTATTAAGGCTAGTTCAAAATGATTTGTTCTTTATTTTTATAATCATAATAAAATTTTATACAATAAGTTTGAGTTTTTAGAAAATTGTTGGAAATCCCACATCAACTAGATATTAGAACATTTCATAGTATATAATTGGGTGCAAACCTTACCTATAAGCCGATTTTATGAGGTTGAGTTAGACTTAAAGTTCACTTCTTAATAAAAATTAATGTATTTTTCTTTTTTAAAATTGTGTTAGAACTGTGCTAAAATTGTCTGAAATCCAACAAATATTTTATGAATTGGATATTTTACCGATACATGTCCTACAAGTGTCGTACGAGTGTCGGTATCGAATACGTATATCCGGACACACCATTTAAGAGGCGTGTCCAAGTCTCGACTTCCACTTTTTTAGCTACTTACTACTTTATATTTTAAATTAGTCTTCTTCTATAAACTAATAACTAATTTAGATACAAATTTAGAAATCATTTTATAAATTTTCATTAATAATATAAATCACTTTAAATATGAAATCACTTTAAATACAAATAATGTTTTAATCTATAAAATAATATTTAATTTAGTTAATATAGTGAATAATTATTTTTATCTTTTTTGTTTGCTATTGAATGATTTTATTGTATATATTCAACATTATCTTTTCTAAAACTATTTTCTCTATCTATTTTCATCATATTTATCCCACATATATTTCCTGCTCACAATAATTGGGTCACAATTTTTTAAATGGTTACATAATTAATGATTATTTGACGTTTGGCAATTTATCACTCATTAAATTGTGGGATTTTTTTATTAAAACCCTTTATGTTCTAAGTAAGATGCAAGGATTTATGTACGCATTGCGTTTTACCTGAGACTAAGATCATACATTCAAAATTTTGAGCTGAAGCAATTGCATTTGAGTATCAGATGTCCCCATGAATTTTCCCCACCTTCTATCATTTATTGTAACACCAGCATTTTTTTCTAAGTATATACAGAAACTTTTAGAGAAAAGGAAAATAATGTAAACCTAAATGCAGCTACAGCTGACGGCTGACCTGAAATGGGTCAATGGATTTTTCCATCTGTGTATAGGTCACTGATGAAGGGCAAGTAGCAAAAATTTATCTCCGCTTCACCCAGAAAAACTCTTCACTTTAACTTTTCTTTGAAAGAATGGATCTAACTATAATGACTAAATCAAATATAACTATCCAGACTCAGAAAGAATTGAGATCTTCATGTTTCATTGACAAGCTTTTCGGATCTCATCCATCAGTGCCATTAATGTCAATTTCCACTCACAGCACCTTGCATCAGAGCTCAGTAACTTATGCAGTGTGCTTAACTCATCAGGGGTTGCCCTTTGTAGTATTGGTTTCATCTCTCCAAGGAAGCTATGCTTAATCAAATTGATACCAAAAATTTTGGTATTGATATTACCGAAATGGCTTCTGGAGCCGTAGGTGAAGTTATCAACAACACTGCCTGAAGGGGCAACTTTGTGATTCCAGTACTCTACACACATATGACAGGGATCTTGAACTTCGATGGCCTGAGAAAGTGTCAGGATGTAATAGAACATCAGAAGCAAGAACATAATTCCAGAGGAGCATTCTACAAGAGTCAAGTTTTACCATATTGTATCCAAATTAATTCAGTATCATTCAACAAAATTGGCCATAGTTAACCTATGTTAATTTAGTTCAACACAATTTGGTAAATTATGGGAATTGATTTTACATTAGATAATAAACTACACATAAAAGATATTAGTAGCTCAAGTTGGGCTAAAATATAAGATTTGTTTGTTTATGTTACCTGAATAATAGATGGTAAAAGGAAGCCAAACATTCTATGACCATTAATGCTTTTCAGGAGCTCTAAGGTAGGAAGTTCTAGTTCACCTAGACTCCTCCTCCTCTTGATTTCATGGTGTAATCTCTTCAGAACTGATTCCCAGCAATTATCTGATGAGATATCGGTGAAAGCCTCACTTGGACATTCTTCCATGGTAACCTGAAATACATTTGATGGAACAAGAAAGAAATACACATCAATTGAAATCATTTAAATACAAATAGATTCTACCATAAAGACTCGGATATAGTTAACTAAGTAGTGGTACATAGTAATGTGATTGAGTTTCTTAACCTAAAGAAACAAAAGATTGTCACTATTTATCAGATTCAATAATTTGAGACAATGATGCCACTTCATTTAACATCTAATTATGGAAAAATTAGCAGCCACATTATCCCACCAATACATAAAGCAATCATACAATATATTTCAAGATGATTTCATGGAGAAAAGTACTTAAGGAAAAAGAAATCTTCCTAGATCAAATTATTCTTCACGTTGAATCTACATTCGGGACTAAGAAACTGTGTTTTAATTAATATTGGGCAAAATGCATATGGAAATGGAAATGGGCATCTGAAAATGTAAACTACATGGATTCTAATATTACCAAAAAACAGTACCTTGCAAATATATTTTGTTTTCAAAACTAAAACAGAGGTCAGCAACGATACCTTGAAAAGAGGTCCAAGAAATCCAGCATCAATGACTTCAGAAATATAGCTACAGATTATCGTTGGATCAAGAATGCTAAAGAAGAGAACTCTACTCTTGAATCCTTCAAAAGTATACCATAAAGTAGACATATTAATTTACAGAAAAATAAATAATCAAAGGTAAAATATAACCCAGAAAAGAACATACGTACATACCCTTTGGATATATTGCCTGCTTACTGCACCACAGCTTTCCATGAACAACAGATCCCAAACTTACAGGCTCGACAGAAGTACTAAACATTCGCACCAAGCAGCTTTCATCTGTCAAATCCATGGGAGTATCTGCAGTGTCTATGGCTCCTTTTGTAAATAGATTGTTGTGAAGTTTCCCTGAATCTGTTTGCAGATCCAGCTCAATTTTTCCACCATCAAATGTACAATAATTGTGAACACCCCTTGAACTTGACGAGAAATCTCTGTTTAGAACAGAAAACGAGTTTGACAAGTTACCCTCCCCACAAAGTTCCATGCTGTCTTCTTCCTTTTTGGCCTCTGAACAGCATACTTTTTGCTCTACTGAAACACCTTGGTTGTGATGATTATCAGCAATATCCAGCACATGATTTTCATTTTCACCAGAGAAAATATCAAGATTCAAATCCAGATAGCCATTCTGATCCATTTTATCTTCCTTGTCAGTGTCGGACTTTTTATCACTATTATTGTCATTGTGACTATCTATACTGTCATATGTTGCACTAGAAGTTACAGGGTGAGACTCAGACTGCACTATCTCAGAAGTAATATGACTATTAGGACTACATGATGTGTTTAAATTTGACCTATCCTTGGTTCTTTCACAGCCAGATAAGCTATCCATTTCTTCACAATTATTGGTTTTGTAGATATCTTTCTCAACGTTTGATTTATCTACGCAAACCTCACTGACATTGGCAGAAACCATTCCGCAGTTTTTATTTGCCCACACCTTAATAGCATGTGATTCTCCTTCTAATGCTTCAAGCAGTTTAGTTAGCTCATTTCTAGTATATCGTAGCAGAACAATTTTTTTCTCCATTCCACATGAGCAGAACAAATTAGCATGCTTAAGACAAGAATATCTGTCAGGAGAGCACTCACAACCCACGGCAGATAGGTGCAAGTCATAGAAGCAAGAGAAACATTCTCTTTCAGAGTGCAAATCAAAGTCACTATTCATCTTGAGCAACTTAAGATTTGTTGGAAGACAATCTAGCCTTTCATCTTCCATCTTTATCCTTGCCTATCACAATAAGGTAACAGAGAAAATAAGTACAGGATAAAATATTTGCATGGTAGCAAAAACTGTAAAATAAACCAAACTTTATGGAGCTTTCAGCATTTGTGGAAGTGGTATGATCGAGTGGAGTGAGGGTGAGAGAATCATTACCTTAACTGCCTTCGTAAGATCTCCATCTTTCCCACAGACACTTCTCCATTTCAAATTTTTTGGAGATTCATTTCCAAGAGCTAGCTCTGTAATGGCCCGTACAGCTTCCAGTGCTGATCCAAATAACAGCTTGTCATGGGACAACGATGTCTTACGGCATTGTAAACTGTAAAGCTCGACAGCATTCTGTCCATGCATTAACCAATCAATAGGAGCCACATTCACTGCCTCAGCACAATTGAAGCCACAATTGAAGCCAGAATGATATGCCCTTGGAAACGTAATAACAAATTCCCCAGAATGCTGAACTGTGCGATACACAGGCACTCCCTCAGATTTAAGAATAGAAGGAGAAAACTGGGTAACCTGCTCAAAGACGAAAATCAAAACCATTAGAATCCCAGTACTTTCCCAAACAGTAAGGTCCAATAACAGCACATCTTATAGCTGTATGATGGCTGTTATTATAATTAGGGATTTGATTTGCATTCAAGACTGATTCCCATTGTACTTTACTTTGTTACTATACATAGTACACATGAGCATACCACTAAAATGCACAACATTAAGATATATTTTTTCTCCATAGAAACAGTAAGGTCCAATAACTTAACATACAACAGTCAATGAGTGAATGCAACAAAGAAAGTACAGGCAGTATATTATACCAGTTCATTTAGTAGATTTGGTTGTTCCTCAAATAAATCAGGCAAGTGCTTCCTCATTGCATTTTCCAAGGCTGATGCCTGGCTTCCAGGTACTCCATACCATACTTTAGGGTCACCCCAGTGCAAATAGTTTAGTGAGTAAAGGTGATGGTCCTCAACATGCTGTTCCAAGAAGCAGGAAAAGACCATAATGTGTTATCTTTCAAGGAAACAGTTAGGATTTAAAAGGAAAGAAATGCAAAATTCAAGATCAAGACAGGTTATTAGATTTATAGTTCAAATATCAAATATATCAACATAAGTAGAATTCAAAATATTGCAAGGGTAAACATTCTTAGTATTCTATTAAATTAAATGATTTAATGAAGAAGAAGCAGCATGTAGCAACCCACTTCATTCTCTATTACTTTTACTTATTTATTTGGTCACCTTTAACTAAATGAGAAGTGATCTAAACTAAATAAAAGATGTTAAAAATTTAAGCAAACTTTCATGAAAAATAACTTAAACTTTTCACGTCGTGTCATGACAAAAAATTGGCAATATTTCAACTCATGTCTTAACACTTCACCTTATTCATAAATTCAGAGTTGGAAAAAACTTCTCACCACTTACCCAGCAAAATGATGAAAAACACATGCCAACATACAGCCACGGCACTAGAACTCCTGATATGTCACTTCCTTCATAGCTTAGTACAGAACCTGGCAGTCGTGGGAAATTGTTCAGATTCCAACCAGACAGGGCATATTGAGCTGAGTCACTCGTAGTTATGGATGATGCCTTAGGAAAACCACTTCCAAGTGCTCCAGTTTCCAAGTCAGCTCCATAATACACCTACAAAACAATATCACACAGTAACATATATACTGTTTGCACAGTTCTGTAGCAATAAAGACTAATATAGTAGTCAATAGACCATGATTAATACCTCAACCTCATCACTTGGTTGCCCAACAATTCGCCAGTATTCACCTTCAATTTCTTCCTCAGAGGGCTCCCATCTCTTCTGATGGTTACTGTCACTAACTGTTCTGTCTCTATCGGCATCTTTCAACCCAAAATAGCATTCCTTAAAATAATCAGCGTAATGCTGAAAGTCTTTAAGCGTGAAGTCCGATCCTGATTGGAACCCAAATTTCTCCTCAGAATCAGACGCATTCTTAGCTTGAGAAGCTGCATTGGCAGGCTTCCTCCTACAAGTGCCTGTTTTGGAGAGCCTTCTACGTTTTCGCTTCCTTCCCCTGCACTTTTTCCTCATAGGTTCCCTATTTTGAAGCAAATCAATTTGCTGAATGCGGGTGGGAAATTCAGCATTTTCCCATAGATCTTTCTCCTTAAGAGGACAGGGTGGAACCCAGCAAGCTGGAGGAACAATTCTACATATGCCATGGGGTTCAGCTTGGGGTCGTATCTTTGCTATGTAACTGAGTGTGTCTTCAAATTCCTAATTCAAAAGAGTAATAATAAGAAATCAAATTACTCAAAATACAATATTAGTATACCACAAATATGAAGATGGCTCTAATAGTAACAAGTACTTCGAGAGTCGGATAAAAAACAGGTGCTTCTTCAATTATAGGCCGACATGCTCCAACTGGATCCCATCGAGCTGATACCTGCAACATGCAACAAAAATCCAATTTATGAATAAAAAAGAAAAACAAATCTCTCTCACTCACTCTCTTATACATAGTCATTAATAGTAGGTTTTCATTGCACTATTTTCTTCGATACTACAAGAAATATGTTAGAAAAACTGAATTTAGTGGTTGACTTGACTTAATTGATATTCCATAACACTTTCAATAAGATCGGTATCGGATTATTGAAGTTAGACTCACCTCGTGATTAACTAGACAAGTATAGATAGCTCAAAAGAATGCCAAGGAAAATACAAAGTATTGTTCATGGACCGTCAAAGCATTATTCGTTCTCACAATGTAGGACCTTATTGCATACCTTTCTATTTCTCAGACTGTCAGAAGACTCAAGTGCATTGCTATTTTTTGGCTTGCTCCCCAAAGGGTTATCCTGAAAAATATGATTGATAAAGTTGATAAAACTAGCAGCCCCACTAAAAGTAATCAAGGTAAACAATGAATTCATGCAAAATATAACTAATAGTGTTACAAGCCCAATATTGCCAAAGAAATTGATACAATCAGGTGTAACAGTTTAATGTCAGAGATAAAAATAACAAATGCCACACTGGTGTATGCAATTCCAAAAAGCTAAACAGAGACAGTACTAGTCATCACCATTTGATGAAAACTTCCTAATCTTCCCAAACCCCATGAAAGAAAGGAACCATATAGAAAAAAAGTCAGGGTACAGAAAAAAAGTTAAGCAATTACGGAAGGAAATTAACAATTTAAATCATCCTTCTGAGCAGCAGAAGTTAGCTCATCAACTAAACTGCAAGTGTTGAACAACAATAGCTCTCACAAGTGAACAAACAATGTTATGAGCAGAATAAGAAAAGAAGAAGAAAAATCAAGAATAAGATCACCAGCAATTGTGATCCGTAAAAACAGAATAGAAGATTCGAACAGAGACGCAAGATAATATAATATTCCAAACAGGCTTCAGAAAATAAAAAAGATGTGTGATACATTGCTAGGGTTTGAAAATTTAACCTCTTTGGCGTCAGAATTTGTAGCCAATTTCAACTGCTCCATTGAGTGCAATATTATGATATGAAAAGACCAATTGAATAATAATGCCTGCAACAAAAACCAGATACCCCTTTTTCATTAGAGTTCACAAAAGATCAAGGGGATAACCCAGAAACAGTTTTCTACTTCTCTACAAGCAAACTAACTGACAGAAGAAAAAAAAAACGTTAAAAACAGTAAAAAGAAATAATAAAGAAAATTAAGAGGGGAAAAAGGAAGAACAAATGCAGAACATCAAAATACTCACCCAATGCAGCAAATGATAGTTGGGTTCCTTTCACGTTGTGATTGCGTACAAATGAATTAAACTATAAATTCCTTCAGAGATCAACACAGTGAAGAAAACCTAAATGCAAATTCAATTTGCATGTGTATGCAAATTTCTGTGAAACCCCCTAACAATTACCTACAAATTTAAAACAGTACAAAATCCTATGAATCTTGGAATCATATGAAATGCTCAAAAATTCAAACAGTTCCCACAAAATGAAGACAAAACAAAATTAAAAGGAGAAACAGAAACAACAATTGACTGAGTAAATCTCTTTAATTTATTTTGACAGGTGGACTGGGAAACAAAACTATCAAATTAATAATCAATAAAAAGAAATAATGGGAAAGATATATCTCCTCAACAAAAAGTAAAATCCCAATACTTTTCAAAATATTCTATTTAATTCCCTTTATTATTCTACTAAAACCAAAACCATTTTTATTATTTTTGAGAAAAAAAAATATTATAGCCTACAAAACAAATATATACCTTGCATATGACAGAGAGAAAGAGAGAGGTTAAGATACTTCTTTCAAAGGTGCCTTTGCTTCTTCAACTCTTCCACTCCTTTTATTATAACAGTTTTTTTTCTTTCTTTAAAAAATATTATCAAATTCCCTTTTTTTCTATGAACCTAGAAATAAAAAATAAATTTTTATTGTGATAAATAAGAATTAAAATATATTAAAATAGTATGCAATATCTATTAGGAATCAATAGATTAAAATTGCATACCTATAAAGACTAAATAAATCATCAAATAAATGTTTAATTATAATTTAATGCGCATTTGAATTGAAAAAAATAATCAGATAAAAGAGTAATTATGTTATTGATGCAAAGTATTTATCTTTCACATGTGAGTAATATTCTATTATCTAAATACGAATATATAATACATTTGTGATAGACTAGTTAATTTTTATAATTATAATAATTTCAAAAGTTATGGTAGCAAGTACTTTGACCAGTTAACAGTATAAAACTCTTTTATATTAAAAGTCCATAATGACTAAATTATAAAATAATTGAATGAATAAAAAATGAAAACCCAAGAAACCATTGATAGCAGGGTAAGTATAAAGATAAAAAAAAATATAAAGAAAAGATAAAAAAATGAATAAATAATAAAGATAAAAAGTAAGAGAGAGTAAGAAAGTGAAATGAAGCCGCTCTAACGCACACAGTATTAACGGAAAGTTGTGAAACCAACCAACCAACTCTGTGTACTCTCTCTGCAAACAAAAACACATTCACACAAACTATCTCAACCTAAAAACTGTGGGTCCATTTTTTATTTTTGTTTTTCTCTAAATTAACATCAAACAAAAAAACACAAATAACCAACAATTTCATTCTACTTCCTCTAAAAAAAGCATAATTATTGTAGATGCATGAATGATACATAGCTACCAATGTTGTAATGACACCACCTGGTGACGTGGTCGAATAACACTGTTAGGTAACGTGGTCGAATATTTACTTAGTTAGAAAACTTGATCTTACACGAATGATATGAGAGAGTCTGATTATTAAGGAATCAGTAATTAATATTTTGAATGATACAATTAACATCATCATAGGTATAAAATGAGATTAACTTTGCGGTCTACCTTAATACAGGCCTATAATCAATGGTTCATTAGAATCCTATAAATATGCACTACATCTAAAATAAACATACGTGTCATTGAATAATATTTATTACTTTCATTTATCATATATTGAATCCCAATTACAAGTATTCGCTCTAGTTATTCATGACCGAATAGAGTACCACAAGTGACGACATGTACAATTAGCAACATAAATACCTCCGACCCATAAAAAACAGTTATGTATGCTTTTTTTTTTATGTAAATTTGGAGTCACTAACAATTTGCTACAACCTATTCAAAAATAAATAAATTATACCTAATTAGTATAATTTTTAATTTAATATGTTTTCTCCATTTAAACACAATGTTCTTCTTTTATTTTGGGTATAAAAAATTATATTGAAAAAAAAATAGTCATATGGTATGTATTTAAGGTTTTAAAAAATACTTAATACACCATTTAAAAAAAACTTTTTCACTACAAATATTTATGAAGTTAGGTTTATAATATGTAGAGAAGTTAAATAAGCGTTTGATAATTGACTATTGGACACCTTCAAACCTTAGTGAATGCAAGTTGATGGGAGAACTTACGTGGTTGTATTGTAAGTGTGACTTTAGTATCTATAAAGCATGTAATATTTTCTATTCAAAATTATTTTGTTGTTTTGTTTGTTATTTTTTAATTTATGGCTTCGCACTATAGTCAATTTATTTCTTGGTTATTTTAATTTTCATAAAATTATAAATAATTTTCTTGTTCAAGAAGAAAAGTTTATTTTAGTTTTTTTTTTTTTTGGACAAATTATCTAGACAATAAATATCAAACTTATTTCTTTATATGTCTTAATCAGTTAATGAGTGAGTGAGAATTCTAATATTAAATGTTGTATTATAAATGCTTGTGGTAGGCTTTAAAAAAAAAATATTTGAATTATTTGTAATAGTTACATGTAGTTTGGTTTGATAAAGTTTAATATAAATTAATTTGAATCAAACTAAATCAAATTTTTTATTTGATTTAGATTGATTTTGTAGTTTTGTTGTGTATATATATATATATTATATTTCATTAAAAAATTAATAATTAAAAATTAATTTTAGAGACAAAAAAAGTTGTTATGTTATATTATTTTAGAAACTAAAAAAAGTATTGATATCGAAATTAGTTTTTATTATTTATAAATAGTTTATAAATTGGTATCTAATTAGCTACAAAAGTTTTAGCTATCAACTTTAAAATTTAAATAGTTGGTAAGTTAAAACCTTGATAGCTAATTAGATACCAATTTAGAAATTATCTATTAATAAGATATCAATAATTTGTTTAGTCTTTAAAATAGTATATAATTTAGTTAATATATCAACTAATTATTTTTTGTCTCTAAAATTAGTTTCTATTTAATGCTTTTTCTAGTAGTGTTTTGTGCTATTCTTATTTTTATGATATGATAATGCAATGTTATATTATGATGAATAGTTTCCTTGTATATTAGATACTCGTTTCTTGAATATTTTATATAGTTTTAAACAATTTGTTTATACAAATTAATAATTTTTTTTTATTATTCATAAAAGAACTAGACTAAAATATAATAGTAATTTGAGTCAAGAGTTGTTGCATTCCAAATAATACTTGATATTTTAGCTAAGAGTGATTATGTGTAATATTATTCAGGTTGTTTTAGTCAAGAGTGACTGAAGTTCAAAGAACATTCACTTGTATATTTGGAATATTAGTTTGCTTAGTGAAACTTGATCAAGTTGATCAAAAAATTAGACTTAATCTGCCATTTACAAAATGAGTCAATATAAAAATATTCAGAATAAATCATTTTTCTCCTTAATCTTTTGTTATATTTATATTGCATGTTATTTATTTGTAACTAATATAAGGAGAGACTTGGAAAAAGTCTTTTAAAAAATCTTTCTTGACAATGTGTATGTCCTATTAAAGTTGCATTTAATGAAGTTTCATCATATACAATTTTTAACAAATTCACTTGATAAGGCATTTGTTCAACTTTTAACTTTGTCAAAACTTTGCAAAAAGTTTTTAAATTTCTTAAAACATAATTCAAATCATCTCTTGTGTTTTTTTACTTATTTTCACACTTAGTCTTAATTAGGAGTGACTGCATTTCAAATAATACTCCGTCTTAACTAAGAATGGTTGTTGTCCAAACAATTTTTGATTTACCCAAAAATGTAAGATATAAAGAATACTCACTTTGTATTTACAGCGATAGTTTACCTAGTGAAACTTAATTAAATTGATTAAAAATTGAACATTATTTGAGTTTAAAACTAACCATTGTAAAAACATTAAAATGTAAATATTTATTTACTCTCAAACTTTATTAGTGTGCATGCCATTTATATGCTATCTAACTCTAAAGAAAGAAAGTATGATGAATTATATTTGTAAAAATATCTTCACAGTGCACCTATCAACATAAAATTGTATTTGATTGTTTTAATAAAATATTGATCTTATGAAAACATCTTAACAATGAGTCTATAAATTTAAAACATTGTATTACTATTTTCATCACGCTCTGATTTCAAAATATTACGAAGTGTTCACTACAAGAAAATCATTGAATAGAAACCAATTTTAAAAATAAAAAATAATTAGTTGTCATATTGACTAAATTAGAGACCATTTTAAAGATTAAAAATTGTATTGGTTTCTAATTTAGTTTCTATTATTGATAAATAGTTTCTAAATTGGTATCTAATTAGCTACCAAAGTTTTTGCTACCAAATTTAGAATGTAAACAATTGGTAGTTAAAACCTTGGTAGCTAATTAAATACCAATTTAAAAATTATTTATCAATAATAGAAACTAATTTAGAAACCGATAAGTTTTTTAGTCTCTAAAATATTTTTCTAATTGAGTAAATATAACAAATAATTATTTTTTGTTTCAAAAATTGATTTCTATTTAATGATTTTCTTCTAGTATTTTCATTACATAATTGAACATTTCCTACTATTTTTCACATTAACTAAGATGGTAAAAAGCTATCAATTTTTTTTTTAAGAAAACCAACACACACAAAGTTGAAACTAAACTATAAGTTTTATTAACTCACTCAGAATATATAGAGAACATAACTAGGTTTCAAGTGATAAAGGTGTTGGTAAAAAGGAAGCATCACATACAAGAAGATCCCAACTAAGAGTACTATTACAAATTTTGGACATTACATCCTTGAGAAACAAGGATGTTGTTAAAGAGATGACAATGATATGAAATTTGTTTGTCAGCAAATCCTTTTTAGGAGATGTCATATGAGAGAATTAGTTAGCAATTAACTTACCATTTTTAGTAAGTTATTAGAAAATTGTTGGATATAAAGATAACTATTTTTGTTGATTTTGTAGTTAGTTTTTCTGTATTCATTGTGATTCTTTCTTCTTCCCAATAACATTCCATTCAAAACTTTTATCGAGGTTTTCTATTCTTTTGATTCTTCTATTATTGGTAGTCCTCGTTGTGTGTATGCCACATACACATTTACAACTATTCAAAAATATACACACATACCAATCACATGTGTTTTAAATTCAAATAATATTTCTTTTATAATGTATATGAATTGATATATGTTTGTACAAATTTTTCAAAAATTAACATTAATATTTTATAAAATATATTTTTTTTCATAAATTACAAAATTAAATTTTAAAGTAATTATATAAAAAAATTAAAAATTAATTTATGGTGCATAAACTAATTTTACTTAAAAAAATATTTCATTTTTTATATTTTTAAAGTCTCACTACAAGAAAATCATGAAATAGAAACCAATTTTAGAGACAAAAAATAATTAGTTGTTATAGTGACTAAACTAGAGATATTTTAGAAACTAAAAAAAAAAAATTGGTTTATAAATTAGTTTCTAAATTGGTATCTAATTATCTACCAAGGTTTTAACTACCAATTATTTAGATTATAAATTTGGTAGCAAAAACTTTGTTGTTATTTAACAATAATAGAAAGTAATTTAGAAAAAAAAAATATTTTTAGTCTCTAAAATAATATTTAATTTAGCCACTGTAACAACTATTTTTTTTTTATCATAGAATTTTTTTTTAATGATATATATCATATACTACTTAATGGTTTTATTTTAAAAAGATGTTTGAATAAATTTTTTTATAAACTTTTTTATGAAAAAGTTTATTGGACTCATCTTACCCACTATCATACTATTCATAAATATGTAATCTCATGACATACGTGTTCATAAGTCTTGACATCAATTTTGTAAGATTGAGCTAATTAAAATTCACTTTTTAATATAAAAAAATTAATTTTTATATAACTTCAAATTAGTTAGGTTATGCATAATTTAATCATAATTGTATGCTCTTTTTCATGTATGTTGCAACGCAATTTTTTTTGTTCAATTTGGAATTTCCTGTTTTTAAATTTTTGAATAAAAAATCTAATATAAATAATAAAAGAAGATTACTATTAATGTTGAGCGTGATATATATATATATATATATATATATATTTATATATATATATATTTTATTTATTTTATTTTATTTTATTTTTTTTTTATTTTTTTTTATTTTTATTTTTTGTATACGTAAATTCTTGTTGTAAAAATAGGTAGTTTTATTTTCCGAAAATGAAGAAAAAGTAAAAAAAAAAATATGGTTAGTATAAAAAATGGTCTACTAAGAAAATGCGAAAGTGAATGATATCGAAAAGTAATGAATTATAAATTAAGGAACAAGTTCCAATTCCATAAAGAATATAGAGAATAATAAAAAAAATACTTTCTTTGTCCAAATTAATTTTTCAAAATAGCTGAAGTAAGCTTAAGATTTCAATAATCGAAAGTTGATAAGCAAGTAAGTAAACAATTAAAGAGAATTGGTTCAATAATACCAAAAAATTGGAATACTAATTTCTTTAAATATTTACTTTTTAATATGTACATAAGCTAAATTGATTTAAAGGAGCTATTTGATATTTTATTTTTATTCTTCGTTTTTTAAATATTTTATAGGAAAAATTGTCTACATATGTTTTAAAAATAATACTTCATCATATATTGTATATGTAAGTTTTAAGAATATGCAAGAGTTATATTCAAGTCATGATTTTAAAACCTAAATCTATAAGACCTCTCTATAAGAAAGTACCTCTTTCATCAAAAAATAAATAAAAAGTATAAAAGTTGGGTCTAATAAAATCATTGAAATAAAAGTTGTAATTTTTTTTTTATAAATAATATAATACATTTACATTCAGAGAAATAAATTAAAACTTCATGTAATCAATTCTTATATTATAAATGACTTAAGAGAAGGAAAAATCAAGTTTGTTTACCTTCAAAAGACACAAAAATAATATAAGAAACTACACATTTTTAAAGTGCATGTGGTCAACAAAATAAAAAAGAAATAATTAATTATGTTTGCACATAATTAATTGTATTAGTATATAATTCATTGTGTTGTTTTTATTTCACTCTTTTACATTCAAAACCGTGATAAATTAATTATCTTGTAAATTTATTTTCTTAATTTTTTTAACATATTTTAAAGATAATAAGAGTAATATATAAATAATGAGGATATGATAAAAAATTTAAGACGTTCGGTTTAAATAATAATCAAGATTATATAAATAAAAAAATATTATTTCATCTTAAAATATCTCTTCTATCAACAATTAAATAAAAAGTATTAAAGTGTGATTCTTATAAAATCTTTGTATTTAAAAAGTTATAAAAAAAATCTTACAAATGACATATAGTGTTGTGCTATATTAAAACTCACAAAAAGTTATATTAATATCTCATGTGATGGTCTTTGCATTAGAGAGATGTTTTATAATGTGTTGTTTTTAAATGTAGCAATGATAAATTTGTAAAGATGATAAATGTTTATATTTATTAAGAAATGAATTTTAAGTACAACTCAATCTTATAAAATCAGTTTATAAGGTGAAGTTCGTATCCACTTATATATTATGAAATGTTTTTATTTCTAATCTACGTGGGATCTCCAACACACCTCTTCATGCCGAAGCTACCAATTCGATAACAGGTGACCTAATAAGAACTTGACAATGAGCAAAACCTTTAGGCTTTTGGATGATCTTTGTTCACATTTTTGTTTCTCGTGAATCTAGTTCAAGAAGGGATACCATTCACATGAAATACCTTACTTTGATTCTTAAATGATTGACTGAATCCCTACGAACTCTGTCTAAGGTTGAAAGTATATGTGTTATTTTAATTCTAAATATACCCAATATTTTTACGATGGAATGTTGAACATGAAGATTTTGATGCTATAGTAGAGTTATTATAATTGAAGGTCCTAATCCACATATGACATACCGTTTATCATTAAGTCAACTTTGACAAAAGTCGATTTCATAAAATTCAATTAGATTTAAAGTCTAATTTTTAATATAATATCAACCTAACTTAATCTTACAAAACCAACTTATAAAATATTACATATTATAAAATATTATTATTTTTAGTAAATATAGATTTTCTAACCACATCTATACACATTTCTTCTTCAAATAATCTCAAATTCACTTTCTATTTTTATTCCCTCATCCAAATTAATCATTATTAAAATTAAGGGTATATTTACTTTCATTGATGGAAGAAAGAGGATAAAGAAAGCATTGATGTGACACTATACAACCCTCTTTAAACAAAAGTTAAAAAAAGCACACATTTGTTTTGTCTGTACAAAATAAAAAAAAATAATTGACCATTTTTATTAATAACTGACTACGTTTTTATTTATTTATTTATTTTCAATAATACAATATAATCTTATCTCATAAATTTAAATATAAATAATATAATAATAGAAGTATATAAATAAATAAAAGAATATTATAACAAAAATATTCTCTTATCATTTCTCTCTATCTTTTCTACTTGAAACCGGTTTTGAATCTAAATAAAACATAGTTGTAGAGGGTTAGTGGTCACGAGTGTAGGGTCGGTCCTATAAATGTAGGTTGTGGTATTAAAGTGTCCTTATAAGGCGTAATTCAACCAAGAGAAAGGTTAGATCTAACCAAATGCCTTGTGATAGGTGATAGTATTCAGGAATATGGTTGGACCATATTTTCATGCCATAACTTTTTTCAATGAATTCTTAAAATAATAAGAAATTTATTTAAGACCTGAAAATTACATCTTCATAAATACTTACAAAACATTACACTTATTTTACTTGAAAAAGATTAATGATTGTGATTTTTAAATGAGGAATATTAATTTGTTTCACTTAAATTAAAACCTATAACTTATTTTGTGGCTAAAAAGAGAGGACATACAATAACATATTATCTTGAGTACATAACATATCATAATTTTATTTTATGTTTTATTATCTTATTACTATCTTAACTATAGCCTTAAAGACAATTATAATATAACTACATATTGTAGGAAGAATAGGTAAATTATTTTTTAAAAGTATAATTATCAATTTCATCTATTAATTATTCTTCTTCTTATTATTATTTATTGTGAGTGTTATAAATACACATTGGTGCAGAAAAACAAAACGAGTGCAACTATTTTACATTTATAAGGGCGGCTATATAACCGCATTTGATGAACATGCATTTGTAAATGGAAGAGATAAGAATGCGACTATATATATAGTCGCATTCGTAATAGCCGCATTTATAAATCACATTTACGAGAGGCATTTAGGGTTTATTTTCTTTTTCGCTGTTGATTGAGTTTTTAATCAAAGTTATCAACTTTGATCTTTTCCGAATAACATGGTCATTATTTTAGCATTTCTTTTGATCTCTTGGTGCATCCATATTATACATTTTAGTATTTCATCCCAATGGAAGTCCAAAATATGCAAATAAAAATTCTCTAATGAAACGCAAATATATGATGGAGCAAGGCGGCAACAACGACGAGGAAGGCACAACAGAAAGTGCAAACAAAAACCTTCCCAAGCATGACCTTAGCAATAACATAAGAGAAATGCAAAACATACAAAAATCAATGGTGAAGAAGAAGAGAGGAAGACAATGCTTACCGATGGCACGAAGACAATGCAAAGAAGAGATGAAGAGGAAACACAGTTAATGGATGAAGCACATAAGAGAAACGAAGCATAAGAGAAAGGAGAGTATTAAAACGTAAGTAACGCTGTACAAATAACCGCTCTTGTAAATTCAAACGTTTGATTTACAAATGCGGCTTTACTAATAGCCACACTTGTAAATGAACTTAATTACAACAATGACACTACATTTTTTATAAAAGCGTGTTTGAACGCAAAACCGCACTAAATAAATCACATTTGTTTATACAAATTGTACTAGTGACATTAACTCTGAAAACAATAATTACAGCTAGAGTTATTAAAATTGATTTTATCAAAAAGTCAAAAAAATCAATCACCATATCCCAATCCATACTTTTGTGATTTAGGTTTATAGGTTTAGTTTAAGCAACACCCATTTTTATAGCTTTATACATCATTAAATAAATTATTAGATTATTGGATTTTAACTTTTTAATTTTTGACCATGTCATTCATAAAATTAAAACAAGTTTTTAACCAATGTTATTAATAATAAATGACAAAAATAACTAATGTTATTAATAATAAATGACAAAAAAAAAGGTTGAGAGTTTAAAATGTGTGATAGAGAACAATTCATAATAAATATATGACTTCTGCATAATAAGTACAAAACATATATATTTAGAAGTTCATAAGTAAAAAAAAAAGAAAAAAGAATAAGTTGAATATTTCTTAAAAGAATGTCTCAGAAAAAATCGATCAATATTTTTTTTATCAGCTGGAAGATACCATATATTATGTTGGAATAGTACATTCCAGTTGGTTTAAGTAGAAATAATATAAAATAAAGTTATGTTTTCTCTATCATATTTATAATAAGTTTGACATGTAAACTTTAAGTGTATTATGAATTATAAATATGAAAATAAATAAAATTATTATTATTCAAATATTAAAAATACTAATAAATATCTGAATAAGAATTATAATTAATTATTATATAAATTTTTATAATTTAAAAATAATTTGAATTAACACAATAATAATATTTATTTTATTATTAAGATCAAAGTATATTATTATTTTATTGTATCATATTTTATTTTACTTTTATATTAAATTAATAAAAAAATTTAATTATGATTTATTCAAGATAAATTAGTATAACCTCGCTACTTTAGTTACCAATTTGACCTAAAAATATTTTGTATTAAATTTTAAGAGACAATTTCACCTGAAATTGTTAAATTTTTCTTCTCTTTTCAAATACATCATATTTCAAAATGTTTTATAAGCTTTATTCAAATATATGTTTCTGAACTTTTTATTTTAGTTGGTAGTAGAGTTAGTTTCATAGGATTAATTATTCCTTTTGAAAATTTTGGATGATATGGTTGTCACATTGATATGGCGAGTGTGGTAAAAATATGAAGATATTTTTAGTTTTTGATCAAAATAATATTGTTTAGATTCAAAAGTGCGGAATTATAAATAAGCACATTTCTAACATCCTAACAATACATCTAACTATTATAATACAGGTTCTACATATTTTTATACAAGCTTGAGTTTTTCAAAACATTCCTAATACATGATTAAGACCTATAGAAATACAAATATTTACAATATAAAGTTCAAAAGAAATCCTAAAGCTTTCCGGGACCTCCAACACCTATATGATCATTTGCTTGTGTACATATAGTACTGTCATTGTAGTTCACAACACAACAAGAAAAGTAAGGGTAAGCTAGTGAAAATAAAATTTATAATATACACAATTAAATCAAAAGAAAAAACCAAATTACATGAATCAATTTCTCAATTATTCAATCTTCTTCAAATCCCAACATAAAAAATCATATAAATCTCACATGGATCTACACATCTAGGATATTCAACAAACAAAATAATATTTGACGTCTTTTGGAAGACTCGTATTAAGTAAGTTCTACCAGAGACTAACACCTGATCCAAATATTATCAGCAAATCCAACAAAAAGGACCGAAGTAAGTTTAATACAACCCAAGACGTGTATCTCATACGTCACAGTGTGCATGAACTCCCACATTAGCTTTTCACAACCTGATATCACTAGTATAGAATAACTCATTAATGAAGGTTAAAAATGATATATAAAGACGGTTCCCAAACCGTCGTTATTGCGTGTGTCATTATAAATCATCGGTTTATAACGACGGTTCTAGAACCGTCATTATAAACCCACATAAACGTGCAAGTAAAAAAAGTAAATAAATTAAAAAATAAAAAATACACTTATAATGACGATTCTAGTCTGGAACCGTCGTTATAACTGCCTATGAAGGCTTTTAAAGTCGATTCCAGTGGGAACCGTCGTTATAAGTGTATTTTTTTAAAGAAATATTTTTTATTATATAATCTCTCTAATATTGCATAAAATATCAAATTCCTAGAACATATCAAAATTTCCAGATCAATAATGCAAGTAATATCACCACCTCGTATCATAACTTAAATATTAAAGTGTACAAAAAGTTCTATAAATATATTGAAAAGGTTTACGTCATTATAAAGTGTTATATATGGTTATCTTAAGGTGCATCCAAGTGAGTTTCTTTCCATTTGCACTTGCACTTCTCCCCTCACTCAACATGTTATATCTAAGAATAAGTACTGAAATAATAAGATTTCATGTTAGAACACACATAACAAATTTGTAAGTAATGTATATGAATGTAATGCAATGTAATTATAGTGGTTTGATAAATCTCTAATTTATACTAAAAAAATGATGAAAAATTTTAGAATTTTCTGATAAGTGTAAGTATGAGAACTAAAACATCAAAATATCTAAAAAATATACCTAAATATACTAAAAAATAAAAAAAACGATAGTAAATGATGGATTTTTGGAATTTAGTGATATAAAGATTTACTTATATCACTAAAAAAAATCATGAAATAGAAATCAATTTTAGAAACAAAAAATAATTAGTTGTTATAGTGACTAAATTAGTTGTTATAGACAATTTTAGATACTAAAAAAATTTTTGGTTTCTAAATTAGTTTCTATTATTGTTAAATAGTTTCTAAATTGGTATCTAATTAGCTACTAAGATTTTAACTACCAATTATTTAGATTCTAAATTTGGTAGCAAAAACCTTGGTAGCTAATTAGATACCAATTTAGATACCATTTAACAATAATAGAAATTAATTTAGAAACCAAAAGTTTTTTCGTTTTTAAAATGGTCTTTAATTTAGTCACTATAGCAACTAATTGTTTTTGGTCTCTAAAATTGGTTTTTATTTCATGATTTTATTGTAGTGTACGTAATAAATTGATAACTCTCTCACTTATCATATCTTTAATATTACTCAAAAGAAAGCTCAAAATGTTCACAACACTTTTTAGAATGAATAAATAAGTATTGAAAACAAAGTTAGGAATATTCAACATAGTTTTTGAATATTCTAATGCTTTGCATATTTGAAGTTGAGTTCAACAAATTTTTACTTTTCATTTATCTAATAAGGATGATCTTCTTTCTTTTATTAAGAGTGATGGTAGTCCTTTGGTTAAATTGATTAAACTTGTTGTGATAACTTTTTCTATTTGAATTATATGACGTTTGATGAATTATGCTAGATTTCAGGTTAAGATTGAGGTTTCTAAGGTTATTTCTGTAATTAAAGATTTAACTTGTCTAGTGGGAAATTTCGTCTAAAGCTTCAATGAAGAATGATATTTTGGATTTCAATGTGATTAAGTTTTTCGATATTAATTCTCGTAGTGGTAAAGTTCTTCGTCCTCTTCCTGTTAGATGGGTTAAAATCCACCAGGCTGAGTTAAAATTAACACTGATGAGGCAGCTAGGGGTATCATAGTCTTGCTACTTGTGGATGTATTTTCCATGGGAGTGTGAAGGAGTTTATTGGTGCTTTCTCTGCGTTTCTTGAAGTTCAAACTGCTATGGTTGCTGAGTTTTATGGAGTTATACATGCTATGGAGGAAACTCAAAAGATGAAACTTATTAATGTCTGACTTGAATGTGATTTTGCCTTGGTTTGTGCTGCGTTTACTGCTAGGACTGCGTTTATTGGTAGGACTAATGTTCTGTGAATGCTTCGAAATCGATGAAATATTTGTCTTAAGTATTGTGAGAAATCAGGTTTAGGGTTACTCGTATTTTTTGTGAAGGGAATGCATGTGCTGATAAGTTGACTAATTTAACATTTATTCATAGAGACATTGGTATAATAGGCCTTCCATCTAGTTTGTTCTTAGAATTATTTATGAACAGGTATAGTCTATCTATGTATCATTTTTGTTAACATATGAGTTTTGGTCTAGTCCCCCATATTTTTGTATTTTTTTTTAATAATAATACTTTTTTTCATGTGATGGTAGATGATTGTTGTTACTATCATCCTAGCTGAGATGTCAAGTTGTATAGTAATGTCTAACCTGAAAGTTTTTATAAAAAAAAATTTAAAAATATAAAGAAAAACAATGTCACAAATAGAAGGACTAACAAAAATACTGATAGAAACTATTTAAAGCAGGGAAGCCACAACATATGATACAGAAAAAAGTTACAGAAGCAAGCAACATGTTTATTTGTTGTATACGATGATGTGTGATGTTATGGAGAGGCATGGTTAATGCGATTAGGCTTGAGCAATTTGATGATGGACATGACTGAAATAATGAGGAGGAGAATGAAGCCAAGGAAAGAGACAGCAAGAGCAGCAGCACTTCTGTTGCAATAGCTTTCAAATTTGTCACATATCTTGTCCCATCTTGCATGTGAATTCCCATTTTTTCCCAATTCAGACATGAATGCTGCTGCACCATCTCCAGCTGAGGCCACAGCCATTGCCATCTTCACCAAAATTATAACACATCACTTCAAATTCACTACTTTCAAACATTTTCAATAATAATAATAATAAAGAACAGGTTTACACAGTATTACACAGTACCATGTCTAATATTGCAATGAGCACAAGCCTGAGTCCTTTATAATCATATTGGGGTCCCAAGACCTCCATTGCTATCATCACCAAGTTATGCAGACTGGCATTTGCATTGGCTACAACAAAGAACCTGCATCACCACCAATCATCTCATCATCATAAAATATATGCAAGGAAAATTCAAAATAATTTATATGCAACTTGGAAATAGAATTTTATTACAAAGTGGACTTTAAGCCTAAGTCAACCCCATAAAACCAACAGTTCATTCGTGAGACAACATATTATGAGTGATCCGATAACGGCCCGATAGCGAGTGATACCATAGGCCCAACAAACATTCGTTAGGATAGACTTTAAATAATTATGATACCATATTACGAAATAGACTTTAAGCCTAATTCAACCCCATAAAACCGGCTCATGAGGTGAAGTTTACACTCATTTATATACAATGAATTGTCCTCATCTTTAATCGATATGGTATCTTCAACAAACTTTAATAAAAGTTGAAATACATTTTAAAAGTATTTTAAAAAGTGAAATTTATGTCTAAATTCATCTTTATATAAAACGACTGATAAGATACCATACTATAAAATATTATTATTTTTAGTGTAGTGAACTCTAACATCTAACATACTGAAAAACATTTACAAAGTTGCAGTTTGAAAGCTAATTGATAATGGAATGATAGGTTTAAGTGATTGCAAACTTACACAAAAGCTGGAGTTTGGTTAAACTTTGCAGCAAGAGATGCTCTTATTGGGGTGCTGCCAACGGTGGCAACTACGAAGCTTTTGGTCTGTTTGTTGAGAGCCATGACAAGTGTTGCAGAAGCAGTGGCCAAAAATGCAACCACTCTCAGGGACAAAACAACCCAATCCTTCTTCTTTGCCTTTGCCTTTGCCTCTGCAACTGCACTCAAACCAACCTCAACTTTTTCTCCATTTTCTGAGGCCATTCTGCTAAATAAACACTCACAAAATATACTGATTATGTGATGATGCTAAGGTTATTATATAGACAGGGACAGTGAAATTGGTCAACCATATAATTTGTTAAGTCTAAGAAGCCAAGTTAGGGTTCTTTCTCAGGATTTCTTGGGTGGTGTAACCAACACAAAACTTCAGGTGGTTGCTGGTTGGTGAAGAAATACTACACATTGCACCAAAAATTAATCATTTAAGTTTCACTTTTGAAAACTATTTACCTTAATTTAACACAAAACATTATTCTATTCCAATTCGTAGGTAAAGAAGGTTTTCCTACCACATGTTTTCTGCAACTATCATAGCTTATACACAGTAAAAATTTAACTTTTTCATCATCATCTTCTCAAATCGTTATCATACTAAAAAAAAATCAATTTTAAAAACAAAACTAATTAATTGTTATATTAATTATATTAAATACTATTTTAAAGACAAAAAATTATTAATATAAAATTAATTTCTATTATTGATAAATAATTTTTAAATTAATATTTATTCACATTTTAAAAACTAATTTAATAATTATGTAAAAATCAATTCGATTCGATAGCATGAAATGAATAACCTTTACAAGATCTATTTGAAGACCTCGAGTTTTCATTCTAAAATAATATCAGGCAAATGACTTCTCCAATAGTATTCTTTTCATTCTAAAATAAGATAAAATGAGTGTTTATAATTTTGAAATATACTAGTTGGGGTAATGAACCAATTTTATGTTTTTTTTTTTTTCAAAAGTTTTTTGTCTTAGTCATTTTTAAAAAATATTTATTTTTATAGTTTTGAAATATATTACTTTTAGTCCGTCAAATGTTATTTAAATTACTTTTCTTTCGTTTATAAAGTTTTATATGAATAATTTCAAAGACTAAAAGTCTTGCATTTTAAAATTAGAGAAACTAATAATAAATAACTTATAGGAACTACCAAACTTTGAAAATTAGAAGGATAAAACAATATTTTACCTTCTAAAATATTACCATTTAAGGTTATTAAATAAAAGAAATATTGAAGCAGGAAAGAGGTCAATACAGTTGTCTGTACTTTTTATTAATTCAATTGTCGAATTCAAAGTATGTCTGGGGAAGACTGGTTTTCCACATTTTAGTAATTTGTTAGATTAAAAGGTTGTTATTTTTTTTTATAATAGTTGAAATTTGTATAAAGTTTTTATTTTAAAAAATAAATTATTCTTATAAATCTAAACATTTGTTCACAACTAAAAAAATTATTAAATAAAACTAATATTTTTTTAAAAATAATTAATTACTATATTGACTAAATTTGATATTATTTTATAGACTAAAAAATTATTAATATTTAATAATTAATTAAATATCAATTTAAAAATTTATAACTTTTTATTAATAATAGAAACTACTTTAGATAATAATAATTTTTAGTTTATAAAATAATATATAATTTAGTTAATATAATAATTAATTATTTATTGATCTCTCCTGTTTTTTTCTATCTAATGATTTTCATATTTATTTTGAAATAATTTTTTTTTTCTTTTAACTTAATAATACTTATTTTTCTTCCATAAATTTGTTTTTTTTTATTTTCTTTCAAATAAAATTAGATATAAACCTGAATCTTGAAAGGAAGAGAGAGAAGGATGTGAGTTGTGGTACGAGCTAAAGTTAAATATAAACAAATATGAGATACCTCTTGGAATACAAGCTAAAGTTATTTTCTTCATCAACCTCTTTACAGAAAGAACATTTCAAATTTAACATAACTATCTCCAATGTACAATATGCACTTAACCATGAATTGCCACAAAAGGCTATGTTGCATACGGAGATAAACATTCCTAGTTATCAAGAATGTTGCGATGGCAAATGAACAAAAATCAAAGTTGCATTAAATGCAAATATCTATGTAAAACTCATTATACATAAAACAAACATGTATAGAAGCTGAAGCTACTCAACAACTATAAATGTTCTCTTAACAACTGCCTTCGTCCAGATGAAGCCTTAGAGGAAGAAGAAGAAGAGTGAGGAGATAGATATCTTGCCAAAACGTTGTTCGAATCAAGAGCACCCCTCTAAGTCAAGAGAGCAAAGGATAGTAGGAACACTTCTACAATGATAGAGCAAATCACACAATTTCATAGAAGGATAGTAGGAACACTTCTACAATATTAGGACCCAACGAAATTTCATGAAAAACATACCTAAGAGAGAGCTTATCCATTGCATGCATCGAAAGATGTTACCCTTCCTAGAGAGTAAGATGATATGTACTATGAGAGAAAACCTAATACAATATCACTTTTTACTAGTTAGATAAGATGGTTAGATGATCATCCATACTCATAATTATTGTATGTTAGCTAGGAGTGGCTAAAGAGAAAAGAATTCTCAATGTCAACTAGGAGTAACTTGAGTAAATAATACAAAATGTCATATAGGAATTGTTGGGTTTAATAGTGACAAAGTTCAAGAGGGGAGGGGGGGTGAATTGACCTTTTAAAAGTTTCTCGCAGAATCAGTATTTATCACAGAAAATAAATCGATTTATTTGGAAATGAACAAATTTATTTTGGCACTGTTTATGTTTGAAAACGTTTATATCAGCCAAGTTAATCTCGAGATTATGTAGCTTAATTTGCAAGTCACACACACTGATATTAGGAAGAAAAACAGTGAATCACAAAACAACAAGCTTCAATTTTAAGCAAGTGATTAAGGTTCAATTGATAGCTTGAAAATTAATTGAGTAACCTATCACAATCAATCTGGTTCAGTGACTTTTAACAGATTATGTATGTTCTTTTCAGAATCAAAGAGTTTTTCCAGATAATAAGAACAATATGAAACAAGCCCAGAAAGAACAGGTTTATTTTTTATTGAACAGATTTATTTTTTGACAGTTTAACAGATATGCAGAGATTAAGTGAACACGAAGAAATTATACTGGTTCACTCCAATGAGCTACATCCAGTCTTCACCTAAACCAAGGTGAAATACACTAAATCACAATTCAAACAATCACAAACACCACTGTTCTTGAACCCTACAAGAACTTTGGTACACTTGCTGAAAAACACTATTTCAGCATACACACTCTTCAAGAAACCCTATCAAAAAGAGTTTACAACCACACTTTTTACAAGAAATGAAATGTGAAACGAATACACCTGATAGAGGATGAAGAAATCTGCCTTAAACCAGTAGAACAAATCGCTTAAACAGTAGCAACACCTCTCACCAAGCTTTGGAACTAAACAAGAACAAGCACACCTTTGATTTTGGAAATCTTTCAAGAACAAATGCTAATTCATTGCAAATCCTTATTTCTCTGATGCAAAACTTGTTTTCTCAATTGTATGATCGATGTTTAAACGCAGGAACAAGTTTCCTTTGTATAGAAAAACAACTTATAACCGATTTTCAAAAAACAGTTAAAGCTGTTATGAAAAGAACAAATTGAAAATAAAATGAACAGATTTATTTTAAAAAACAGTTAGAGAATTTGTTATGTGAAGGAGACTTAGTCAACCATTTTGGTACAGGGACAAAACTAAAAACCGTTTAAGATAAGCATTGCACCAGACTAAAAAAGAATCCATTCATTTACATATGAACAGATTTATTTTTCAAAACGATAATATAAAAAGCTTAATTATTAAAACACAAACGTTTTGAAAGGTAGCAGACTTAGTCAAAATACTTGATGCACAAAAACTAATTTTCACAAGACTTAGCCAAAACATCAGTTTAAAAAAGAATCTGTTTATTTAGAAAAGAACAAATTTATTTTTATGCAGTAAAAGTGTTTTTTGCAAAACATGCTAAAAACAGTTTAAGAAATTTTGTGCTTGCTCTTATCACATGGTCAGTGGTTAAGAGGTGAGTTACCCAACAAAAAGCCTACTCTTAAACAACCTCTAAACTCTACCTAAGACATTCTTAAAGCAAATGTAAATATACATGAAATGTACACAAATGTCTTGATCAAACACATGTCTTGAAGGGGCAACAACCATCTTCAACAGGAATGACTTGAAGGAATAATACTCAAGGGGTTAGTCCGTTGCTACGAGTCTAAAGAATGCTCATTGTTAGTCAGGAGTGACTTGAGTAAAGAATACTCGGTATCAACTAGGAGTGACTTGACGAAAGAATACTTAAGGGGTTAGGTATGAGTGACTATAATCCTAAAGAATACTCTAATGTACTTTCAATATTAGTTTGCCTAGTCGTACTTAACTGGTTGGTCAATAATTGGATGTAATATGTGTGATAGAAGAACCAATATAAATTATTGTGTATGTGCTTCTTTCCTCCTTATCTCCTTTACATTACATGTTATTATCATCTGCATTAATTCAAGAAGAAGAGTTTCTCTAAAAACACTTTCAAAACATTTTTATCAAAGAATTTTTAGAGGATATTTTCTAAATCTGCATATGAGGATATTGGTCAATATGACCAAAGGTGGTAATTGTTGTTAGTTAACTCATTGTTTAATTTGCTTAACTTTTAAAAAATAGAAAACATATGAATGTGATTTTGTGGATGAAAATGTAGAGGTGCTGGGTTATGGCCCTAGATTGGTTGTGAGGAGTATCAAGAAAATTAAAAAGGGAGAAGAGGTCACTGTAGCCTATACGGATATCTTGCAGTCCAAGGTATGCTTCAAATTATTTTTATTATTCATGCTCTGTTAATTAAAATAAATAATAAAAATATTTTTACACTCTCAATCGATTAAATAGGAAATGAGAGAGTAGTGTCATTTTTTTGAATTTGGACTTTATATGTAGTTATTATGGCGTTTTTTTTTATCATATTTATTAAGGAGTAAAATAGTCCGAAAAATAATTGTTATAGATGAATATGAATATGAAGTTGATGGATTTTTTTATTGTTGTTGGTCACAATTTCTGCTGTGATTTTCTGTTTAATCAATATTTATCATGTTTAAATAAAAATTAATCATTACAAGAAATAATAACATATTTATAAAATAATACACTGAAAATTATTTTAATATAATATAATTTAATATATTTAAATTGATGAATATATAACTATTGATCAAAAAGTAATTTTGTAGCACATTTTTTGTTGAATTAAAATAATATTCGTGTTTTATTCTTATGTTGATTGTCCATTGTTTTTATTACATATATATCTTCAGGAGTTACGTACCTACATTGTGTTATAATTTTTAATGTTTTAAAAATAAATAAATAAAATATATAAATTATTATTTAAAATATAGTTAAAAATGAAATTAAACAATCAGTACTTAAAAAAAAAACAGTATGCTCTGCTAAGAACCAAATAATCTCTTGTAAGATAAATATTATTTTTTAAGGTCAAAATGTCCTATTTCTGTTATGAGTTTGTGTATAAGAACATATATATGGGAATTGAATGGTAATAGAAACAAAATATGTTCACCACTGGATGATAAAATGAAGCAGATATGTTATTTATGACTCATAAAAGTAACTTCAGCTGCATCTAGGCATGATTAAAAAAAGTTAAGATTTCATAAAGTTTATTTCGTCACATGGTACAAAGAAAAATACAGACAAGACAAGTATCTAGCTACTAAGTTATTTATCAAAATTAAAAGCTCAACATATAACGATTAGGAAGTATGTTAACAGTTTGACATTTCCAAAATGGGAGTGAAATAATATTTTCATGAGTTTTATCACCTATTTATTACATACAATGAAGAAACTGTTGGGTCTATTAGTGTCTAAGTTTAAGAGGGGAGGGGTGAATTGAGCTTATAAAATTTTCGCAAGAACACACAATTTTTCAGTATTCCAGAGGCAAAAAGAACAGATTGTTTTTACATGAAACAGATTGATTCTTCAGAGCAGTCTT
>Ga0123342_1002294_pt1 | contig 31834 bp, 10 predicted proteins | sample Turbeawhitnodule_FD_89960 | JGI IMG/M metagenome (GOLD analysis project Ga0123342, IMG submission 89960) | Root nodule microbial communities of legume samples collected from Mexico - Turtle bean Mexico white nodule | ecosystem: Host-associated > Plants > Roots > Nodule | place: Mexico: Nepantla... | reverse complement strand
TTGTGGAAAGATTTCTCAATCACACCATTTATTCGAATTTCTAAAAAGTTTATGAACTATAATCTTTCTTCTACGCTAAACCACTTTAGTATTTATTAAGTTTTAACCAAACCAAATGAACAACGCATACCCAACGAAAATCATAAGTAAGGAAACACTAGGTACATCCAAAAACATCATACAATGTTCAAATGTATGTTATCATATTTATTGTCAACCAAATGATTTCCGAAGGACTTGTCCATATGTTTTTTTTTTGTTTCTTTTCATTTAGACTTAATTATTCTTTGTTTGTGCTCTCATACTATGCAAAACTTTTATCGAATGCTAATCTTTAAATCCTTCACTCTTATATGATTTTTTTTTTGGACCGAATCTATGCAATAATATTTGCTACGGAACTGGACCCTTGCGGATCAAAAAAGAAATATATTCAACGTACATTACAATATGAACCTGCACAACCCATCATTGATAGTTACGCGTTAAAAGAAGAATTTCATCACATTCTCTTCCATTACGTGGCGGAGAGTTATTTTGATGTAATAATATTTAAGTGTAAGTTATACGAAAACACTATCAGCTTGAAAGTCGAAGACAACTTACGTATCCTGCATTTTACTTTAGCTTTGTCTGCTTCCTAGTGCACAACAAGTCATCGGATATTTTTTTTATAAAGAATTTTGCTTTACATATATTTAATGAAGATGTATTTTTCACAAATGCAAATCTTTAACTTTTTTATTGTTGTGTAGAATTTACCTCTGTCTTTTGTAATTTATATACAAAGAGGTAGATTCAAAAATGTAATTTTGCGTTCAAATAAACCGGTGAAATGCAAAGTTCTAATAAAAAATCTCCAATAAAAATTGGGAAGTGGATGAATTTTTTGCAGAAAACACTCGTAAGATCAACTTATTTTTGAGGCAGATGATGAATGTGCATGACAACACATTGTTACATTGTATAAAGAACAATATATCCTAATGCAGTTGGAGGTTAATTCATAATTTTATTCTACATAGTATAAACTTATTATTTACAAATTAGGTGAAATATATATGTTATAAAATTTATTATTATTGAAACATTTCAATTTAAGGTTGTATAAACTTATTTATATACAAATTGTATTAGGTGAAAGTATGTTTGTTGTAGAATTTTTATTATTCAAACATTTCAATTAAGGTTGTTAATCTATCTGTTAATATAGTTTTTTTCTATTTCTGACCATGGTTTGAGTCATTCTAATCGCGTTTATGAATTTTAATAATCGTATTTATGAACTTCATCTACACTATTAAGAATTTTAAACAAATACACTATATCATGTAACAAATATTATGCCAAATTTTTTATGATTAAAAAAAACAACTCTTATATAAAAGGATTCAAATTCATGTAACAGAGAAAATAAGATTTTTTTTTAAAATAGTGGACTAGACGGTTACAAAACATTGGAGTTTTCACTAGCAAAGCCACAAGCAGATCAGAAGTCATCATTGGTTATGATATGCTGCTGCTGGCTTTGCACAAGTAAGTTTTTCTTTGACGGGTTGGGACTCAACTTTTTCGTTTTGCAGTATTTTGAAAAAAATAATTGAGGTTGGGCTAGGAATACTGCAGCATCTGTGTTGTCTCTATTTAAATTATTTGTGTTAGTCATAATTCTAATTACCATTTTTTGACTCCAAATAGGACAATAGTAGTTTTGACTCCAAATACTCTCATTATTGTATCAGCAAAAGTTTCATTCTTAACCTATGTAATATGATCAGAAGATAAGAAGCTAAGAATGAAATCATCCCAAGCTTCTCTCATGTGATCATCATCAATATATAATAATAGATTCTATCCTAATATGGTTTTCTTTTATAGTTTTTTAGGAGAAAATTCTATAATCAGATATCATAAAACTCATTCATACAAAATAAGGAAGACTATTAACATCAATAAAAACCCTATAATGAGAAAACGCATTTAGTAAGAGCATAAATGACTTTCAATTTAATTTAACTTCATCCAACTTCAATGATAAAATGAAGCACCCTATATGTTAATTTAATTTTCTATGGTACCTATCGACAATTTTGTTAAGAGTGTGCATGTGGCGACATTGTATGGAACACAATCATTTATTGATTTACTAGAAACCAATCTAGTTTATAAACTATGATCAAACTAGAACAAATATATGAAAGGAGAGATAAAGGAAACTTCAAAAGAAAAGTAACAAACAAAAATTAATTAATCTTGAGCTTGTTTTCATCGAAACCCTCAATCCCATAATACAAGACAACATTACTAAATGCAATTCTATACACAAGTTACCATTCTCTTCCTACAAATAAAAATAGGAAAAGACATGAGATTGTATCTCTTTAAGAAACTAAAGGAATTCTCTAGTGTTGCACTTTTATAACCATGGACATCGTAAAAATTATGAGAAAATGAAAGTGATGAGGTGGTCATAAATTACCATGGTAGTTGAGGGTGAGTTAAAAAAATTACATAATTAGCAAGTATTTGATGAGAGTAATACATTTGACAACATGCTCCAATATACAATCTCTCCTATGATATCAAAAAGGAATATTTTCATCATTTCATAAGATAAGATTGTATAAGATTGTAGAATGTGCAAGTTGTGAATGTATCAATTAAGAATGCCAAATTATATAATCTCACTATACTTAATCTACCAATAGTGTTGCAAAAAAGGGTATTTATAGGTTATGAGCACTTCAAAGATAAAGCATGCATTCAACAGGTTTTCCCTTGTTGTCCAATTCCCCAGAAGTGGCATCATTATTCTGAAACGTGACCTTCAACCCATCACAAACTGCAATAAGCTCTTCACGCTTGGAGGAAAACGAACCAGACTTAAGAATGACCATGGAAGACACCCTCAAGGTGAAAGTGACAGAGCCGCTACCTCGTTCTCTCACCAAATCATCCATTGTCTTCTTGTCCAATAAATTTCCATTCGCTTGGTTCAGCAAGCCTCTCATGTCCACGTCCGCGTGCTCCTTCGTGTTCAACGCAAGTCCCGGCGCGTGATTAACGCCCACAATACTGTCCTTGAACGACATGTCAACCTTAAAGTCGGAGAAATAAGACACGAGTTTGTCGTTAGGGTTTCCGATGGAAAGTTTGGTGTCCCATTGGCCTCCTAGGATTGGTTGGGTTGTGAAGTTTGTTACGGACAAGGAGGCAACCTTGTACTCTGGTTGTTGCGGATGAAGCGTCAAAGCTACGAGGAGGCTCATGAGAAAGAAGAGCGTGATGATCATTAAGAAACACGAGATGAAGCTTCGACAGCACCGAGCGCAAGATGATGAAGAGGATGATTCATAGGAGGGAGGGGGAGCGTAGTAAGGGGCGGGTTGGGGGTAATGGTAACCGGGGTGGGGATGGTAAGCGTTAGGGTATTCGGGGGGGTAATGAGGATTTTGGTAGTACATTGGCGGTGGTGGATGGGTGGGGTAGGTGGTGGTTGGTGGTGGTGGAGGGTAGTCCATGGATTTTCCGGAGGGGTAGTTGTTGGATTGTGGTGGTGATTCTGTTTGAGAATGACCTCTTTCTTGGTTCAAAGAACCCATGTTGACGGTGATGACGAGGTTTATGTTGTGTTTCTTGAAGATGATTTGGTCACAAAAGAGTTTGAGTTTGTTGATAAATTGTAGTGAAGGATTTGGTTTGATTTGTTCTCTCTCCCAATGAGTGTGATAGGGAGAGAGAGAGAGAGAGGGGGAGAGGGAAAGAGAGACAATGTGATGAATGAATGAGCAAAGGGAAGAAAGAAGGAGAAAGGAGGGTTGAAGGTGATGAAGGGAAGGAGAAAGACAAAATTAGATTGATGGAAATGTGTGATGATGGTAGGTTTGGTTGTTTCTATGTTGTAATTATGTGTGTAAATGTGAAAACTAATAGATAAGATAAGATTAGATAAATGGGTTAAGTGAAGGAAGCCAAATGTAGTAAATTGTTATTTTTCAAATTTACAATTGTCAAATTGTCAAAGTAGTATTTTTCCTATTATTAAGATGAAGTATTTAAATAATTTTTTTATTTAAATTTATATTTTGTGTAATTAAATCGTTGTTGGGCTTTGGAGGATACTTTATTGGGCTCCAAATGAAGGCGTGAGGCTGCTTCTTTGCGCCACCCCATAACTTTTAAAATTTTCAAAATAACCTTCTATGGATAAGTTAAATGTGTGTATTCTGAATTGTATAATCCGATAAATGTATTACATAAACTAAAATTAATTAAAAGCGTGAGATAGTTTCTGGAATATGTAACTTATAATCAGATTTAAAAAAAATTCTAAATTAAGTAATCTGTAAGACAAATGTATATTTCAGATTCCGAAGTAATTTTTTAATAAAATATATTTTTCAATGCATAAACCAAAAATTAATATGAAATATGAAAGTAAGTTTTGTTTTTTTAATTTGAAATTTTTTATTTTTTTAAAAAAATACTTTCAGATTGTTCATATTCAATGAATTTGTAATGGCCTCAACATACATAATTCAGAATATTTACACAATACGAGAAATGAATGAATGGCGAGAAAGACAGAGTAACAACTCAGTGGACGAGAACAATAAAATATAACTAAAAAAATAATATTTTTCACTACAAAAACAAAAAAATGTGAAATTCTCACAAAATGCACAAAGAACAACCTAGAAAACCTTCAACGAGAAGGTGAAAAGTTATTTGAATTTTTTTATTTTTTTACTAAAGGGTAAAGTCGTAGTTTTATATTTATTATGGAATGAAGAGGAGGATCAGTTTCCAGTAAGGTATTAATGTAAATAAATAAAAAAATTACTAACTAAAAATAATACTGGTAATTATTCTTTTATTTTACAGCTAACCTTTAATAAAAAAAACATGTTTTAAATGATTTATTTTATTTATATTCATGATTTATGCATGTATATTTTACTACGACATGAAATTATGATTACCATTTTTTTAGTCTGAATTATGAAATATGGTTATGAATACTAATCTTGAATTGTGATTACTGATTTTATGCATGCTATTTAATGTTATTTTATTTAATGTTACTTTCAAAACAATCTCTTAGTACGTGTCTCACATGGCTCCACATACATTCATAACTTTATTTATACATATTATTTATCAACTAAAATATTAATTTTTAATTATTTCATAAAAGAAATTGATAATTAACCATAATTTATAGTAATATCTAACACGAAAATTTTATAAAGAAAAAAAAAACTAGCCATAATTTATTTTGGTAAATGGTAATTTTTTTTCTTGGTCTGGTGCTCTATATTTTGGTACATAATTTTTACAACTTTTTATTTATATTTTTATGTTTTTTAGAATTTACAAGTGTTAGTTTCTTTTAACGTCAAATCGTAGTAGAGTTTATTGATGTATCGTTCACGAATTTTAAAACTCTCCATTTGCTATTATATGTTTAAAGAGTTCATGTTAGTATTTTATATTTTTTTAAAACTTTATTGACAGATATGTGAGTAAACTCCGTTAACCTATTTCACATTTTAATTAAAAAATCAAAATAAATATTTTTAAAAATATAAAATATAAAACAATAAAAACTAAAAATATGACATATCATGAAGTAATATAAAATAAATTTTTAGGTTTAACCTTTTATTTTTGTTACAAATTTCTTAGTTCCTCCTCATCCTACACTTAATCAAACACCAATCCATAAATAATTGTAGAACCAAATACTATTTAGGTCATATTTGCTTATACAAGAATAATAACCAAAAATAAGAAGTAAAACCTTAAATGAAACCTCACAATTTATCACCTTCATTTATAATGTCAAGTCAAAATTCAAAATTTAGTTTCTTAATACCCCATGTCATTCCATTGATCTACATTGCTCAAGCACTCTTTGACCTCATCAACATCGTCCAATGTGGGTGCCTTACATTGTTCCAATGATGCAAAATCAACTTCCAAATTCGAACAATAAGGTTCCATGATCAATGCCGTATTCATCATGTTCAATTCGATTTCAGCTTCCACTGTTATCTTTAATCCAAAGCTCACAACACCCAATTTCATCTCTTCATCAATATTTTGAATCACATCATCATCCACCACAGGTTGATCTTGCTCCCACCCAGTAGTGTTGAAACTCAAATGCAATGTCTTGTTCTCATTCTTACCCATGGAGAAAATCCCATGTGTGTCTAATAAACTCTCTAATTGAATTGGGGTATTAAATGCTAGAGGTATGTCTTCCTTGTACAACATAATGGCCTTGAAGCTAAGAAAGTTTATGAACGTTGAGTTGATCTCATTGGAGATGGTTAAGTTCACGTTCCACGTTGCTGATAATTCTCCTTGGGAGATATTAAACGTGGCAACACGTAGAGAATGAATGAAAAATCTTGGTGGGGTGATACGTGACATTTTAGCCATATTATGTTCATTTGTAATAACAGTTACGAAGAGAACAACAATTGCTATCAAACCCACAATGGTTCTAGCAATTCGCCAAGAAGTTCCACAAAACTCATCACAGTTATATGATTCTTCATTCTCCTCATCGTCATAGAGAGTGGGAATTAAGGTGTAAGTGTTGGTTCCTCTATCAACCCTTGATTCACCATGAAGACTTGAAGATGCCATGTTTGAAGATAAATGGGTATATTGCAATGTGTTTGAGGAAAACTTCTTGTGAATATTTTTGATGGCTTATGCTTTTTATAATTATGTATGTATTTATAGTATAGATATTAGAATGATGGTAGAAAACCAACTAGACTGTATCCTAAGGAAAGGACCATCTAGTTAAGGAGGTGGTAAAATAAGTAGCATTTTATGGTTGTACATTTCAAAGTTTGCGTTGTAAGTTGACTAGTTTAGTAAAAAATATATCTACTATCTTCTTTTAGACCTAAGAAAACATATGGAAATTTAATTAGGTCTATATATAAATCTATCATTTGATTATAATCAACTTTTCTAAATATAAACTAGACATTTATAGTTTTTCATAAATGTGCAAAATCTCCTCAACCCAAAGCATCCACCTCATTAATGTAGATACAAATATAAAAAAAGTATTCATACACCAAATAACATATATTTATATCAAATAAAATTATTCCAATATTACTTATCATTAATATATAATGTTAAAATCTTTTGTTAAGGATTCACAACACCTAATAAACATAACCCAAATTACACAACTCCAAACATGAAGAAAAACATAACAACAAGATTAGAACACAATTGATCATATCTTCACACTCCAATTTTCAGAGCATCTCTGTTTCATAAATTTTATCTACACATACAATACTAAAAGAATGGTGAGTGGCCGAGAAAAGAGGGAATACTCTTTCTTTTTCTCACATTTTTTAATTAATTTTGATGAAATTGAGATTATGAGATATTTCAAAGATGAGGAAAAGTCTGGGAGATATACATATGAAGAAAATTGAGTGCAAATGAGCGTAAATTGTGTTTGTAAAGTTTATTTGGGTTAATAATATTACAATATTAGAGATAGATTTAGATCAACTATGAAGTAGAAACCCAAAATTGCATGTTAATTTGCCTAAACATTAGATATTTGACTACAAAAAATGTGAGAGCTTTAATTAGGGTAAGAGATCGAATGAAATTCTCTCAAAGACTAAGGTATAGATGAGGAAGGACTACGGATATTCCTATGCACATGCCATAGTGGGAACCAAGAAGGAAGGGTAAACTATTATGAGCTGGAAGAAATAGACTTTAAGGTACAAATTGAAGAAATGCCTTGGTTGAAGGAGAGTATGGTGATGATGTTGTACAACATTGATTAACTAGAAAGTTTAAGGGAAAATTTCATCATGGAAGGGTTGAACTTTATCAAAATATGAATTTTTGGAGATAACATGGTTCAGCTAACAAGTGAAGAATGATCTTTGGAGTGCAGTTACTCATATCTTCAAGGTTGTTGTGAATCAAATGAAGCATTTTTGGTACAAATGTTATGGAGATATGAGAGTAGGAAAAAAATTCAAGGTCAATGTCACAATCTCAAACATATAACTTACTTTTTTAGAAATGTAATATTTTTATCTTTGCAGAGAGTTTTCTTCCTTTGCTCTTTTACTTGCATTTTTTTCTACATTAGTGTCGTACTTAAATTGATGACAAAATTATAATTCAAGGGATGTCTTTATTTAGTTTTGTATGTGTGTTTAACTTAATGATTTTGAACTTTTAGGTGAAGTGGTTTTCTGGTTCATTATTGAATTAATATAATTTATATGAATTGGGATTAATTGGCAACTCATATGATGTTTTTGTTTTTTTGCAAGATACTAAGGACACTCTTTCTAATCTCATGAAATTCCTTTATAGTTATGGAATAACTTATGGCCAATGGTTGAATATTGGTAAGAGTCATTTTTACACTGCCAGGACTATACTCTTTTTAATAGAAAAATTAAAAATGTGTTTGGTTGTCAAAGAGACTTTTGTGTGTGTTCTCATTTAGGTGTTCCTACATTTACAAGAGTACATAAAACTTGTGTTATGCAACCCCTTCTAGACAAAGTTTGTCTCTTTGAAAAGTAAAACGATAAATATGATTAATAAAATTTAACTTGTTAATTTTGTGATAGTTAGTGCCCTTTATTATAATTTTCATATTTATGAATGGTCTTCTTATCTTTTTAAAGAGGTGGATTGATGAATAAGAATTTTATATAGACAAGATATATTAATAAACAAAGTTTAATTACTATTAAATGAAATAAGTTATGTGCTAACAAACTTATTTTCAATTGGCTTTAGACTTTTCTTATAATTCTATGTCTTGAGCTTGTTTGGTGAGAATTAGATTTTTAATGTTTAAATATAAGGTTACTTGGTATAAGTTTTTTTTCCATCTAGACGGCTATTAATGATAAATATAATACTATTTTGGATAATACAGGTTGAAATATATAATAAAAGCAAATAAATTTTTGGAATGACATTTGGTAGTTGATGCTCTAAATGTTACATTTTTTTTATATGGTTGGTGTTCCTAATAGCTAGAAGTTGAAACTTACTATTAAAGAGTTTGATCCTTTATGAATTTTCTAATATACTTAATTTATCTTTAAATGATTATAGAATATTGACTCAAAACACGACAAATTTTTTTAAAATTTTCAGTTTTCTTGTAATTCGGGTGAATTAATTTAAGTAAATTGTATTCTCGTCCTAAATCATTAGTTATACAAGAGTTTTAAATAGTCAATAAGTAAATTTTTAGAAGTTGCACAAAATAAATAAATAAATTTTGATTTGTAAATTATATTTATATATAATCTGTATATTTCCATATAGAAGTTATTTGTACATGTACATCACTCATGTTAAAATAATTATTTTTCGAGATACTAACATACTAATTGTTATAAATCTTTTAACTATTTCATTTTATTATTGAAAAATACTATTTCAAATTATTGTACGTATTCCTTGTAGTTGTAGTGTTTTTTTTTTATTTGTTACAAAGTTTAGATGAAGATTCCTGACTTTTCCGGACAAAGTTCAATTAAAGGTACAAATAAAATTGAGTTATTATAATGATTTTTTTCTGCAATTAACGATTTTCAATTGTTTATTTACACGCAATTATTGTATTATTATCAGAATTCTTAATTGCTTGAAAATAATATTATCCATAATTAACCGTGCTCTTTCCATAAGAATAATATAGGAACACAAACTTTCGGAAATCAAATTTCAGATTTTATATTGACCTGTATGATTTGTTTGAATCGAAATATGAATTTGAGAAAGAAATTAAGATTGAATTTGAAGAGAAAGTATTATTTGGATCAAGAAAAAATTAATATTTATAAAAATTTGTATATTGTGTGAATGGGTGAGATGGATTAATATTTATTTTTTTCTTTTCTTAATACTAATTTATTTTTATTATATTATATTATGTAATATATTTAATTATATTAACATATAATATTTATCAATGAATACAAACTGTTTCTTGCATATCAATATATAGACAACGGTAATGAATTTCTTAAGAATCATTATTTTTCTTGAAAACATAGATCAACAAGATCTATAGACCAAAAATATTTCAACACAAAAACCCTTCTTTTAATATGCACAGTTAAAAATAAACACTAATTAATTAGCATATTAACTCAATTATTTTAATTTTTACTCTTAAGAATATCTGTTTTATTTGTTTAAATTCATCCATTCATTCAATTATAATAATTATCATTTTAAAATTACGTTTAAAAGTTGTAAGTTGTGATTAAGATTATCAGATTCTATAAATATTATTCTTCCAAAAAATCTTCTAAAACTGTTTGAAAATTTAAAGTTGTAATCAAGATTATAAGACTTAAAAATTTGAAAAGATTGGTAAACTCAATTCGTAAATTCAACTTGAAGACTCACATATAAAAATTCAATTAAAAATATTTATATACCAAGTGGTTAAAGAAAAATATTCATATATCAATTCCATAATATTAAATAGATCTATTAAATATTTTTAAAGTATAATTACATTTAACTTTGACCAATTTTACATTTAAACATTAAATCCACAATTTTGTTGTCTCAAAACATTAAAATCAAAATAATAATAAAAAGTTATCTCAATCTTATTTAAAAAAATCCGACCCAATAACTTAAAAATGACTTTAATGATAACCCTGAATCTCTTTCTATGAACAAAACTAATTAAAATCTCTGAAACCTACAGCCACACACCGCAATAACACAACACAATTGCAAAACGCAAAACCTACCTAACCACGACTGCAACAAGACAAACTCGTAGGTCACCACTGGACCTCCAACTCGCTAGTTTACACCAAATTCAACATGTCTGTACGAGTTCACTTTGAGTTTACCAAAAAACAAATCTATTCATAAATTTTTTGTTAACTCACAGGTCCCAGTTGGACTTTTATTCTTAAACCCAAACCCATGAGGGTTTTCACAAAATTTATTATACAATTGTTTTTTTAAGTTTAAAGACTATATAATACATAATTAACTTCAGAATTAAAAACATACCCAATCCAAATCTCCTATATTCCTATATTTAGAAGTCTCTTATAAAAAAAATTTAATACAAAATTTGAGATAGAAGTCTCTTCTAACAAAATTTAATTGCCACATTGAAAGTGATTAACCTCCTTTACTAAACTCAACCCAAATTGTTATTTTTTATGCATATATAACACCTTTTTTAAGTTTTAGGACTAAAAGCACATCCAATCCAAATTTCCTATATTTGGAAGTCTCTTCTAACAAAATTCAATTGCCACATTGGAAGTGATCAACCCTCCTTTACTAAACCCAACCCAAATTGTTACATAGCTTTAATCAAAAAGAGTAAAATAACCTCTCATAATAATTGATTGATAGTTAAATATAACAACATTAAAAATGTACCAAAAATCAGTAACGCAAGGTTTGCAAAAGGTTCAAATGGGTTCATATTTCAATGAAAATAAAAGCAATTTCATCATTAAGGTCATTATCCGGTAATTATGGAATTCAATAGAAACTAGAATTAGAGTGGATAAGGAATAACAAACAGATACCAGGGTTTTCAAAATGTATGGTTCACACGCTCTCTTTCTTTCTACCTACAAGTTTAATCATTCGTGAATGGTGATTCAAATCCCACTATTTACCTGCTTCTGTTTATCTGTTACTAAACAACGAATGTGTTTATTCTTCCTTAATCACCATCTAAAGTTAAGACTCGAAAAGTTAAAATCATAAATATCCTCCATAACGTGCGGAGCGAGTGGCGACAGCTTCCAAACGTCACATAAGAAAAAAAAATTATTGCTTAACAATTAACAATTAAAACGTTTCAATAGAGTAATTACACCGCTCTAAAGTGTGAAAACAAATATGGAAAAGCCAAACATGCCTTTTAAACTGAAGAAGATAAGATCGAAATACGAAGTTTCTAGCATAACATAAGAATTATCTATTTTCACTCTTTTATGGAGTACAAGTTTCATGCATTATGCAATGCCAAAAGAAGAGGAAGCATTTATTTGATGAGCAAACATTTCAACCTCTCCCAAGTGATAAGGCCCTACACACACTACCGAGCCTGCAAATGCACCACATTGCATCACTCTCCATATTGTGTTACACAAGCAACACAAATATGAAATTCCCAAAATAACCCATCTCTAGAAAACACTTCACATCCACATAATAATAATTAAAAGCCCAACCCCTTAGGGCAATATAGTCTATATACTATGTCTATAGTCACCTAAGAACTAATTAATTAAATGTGAAACATAACTTTTAAGATTCAAGGTATACCTCGTGTTGGCTTATCGTATACCCCTCCACACGTGATCATTATCCCTTCCTTTTTTTTATGCACAATTCTTCTCTTAAGGTCGGAGACAAACAAAAAACTGAACCGCCAACAGAAATTAGGCGCCGTATTCACCGCAAGTTTTCGCCGGCCGGGAAATAGGTCCCGCCGACGACCGGAACCCTACCGTCACCGTATCAAGAACGCATAGGTGAAAAACAGCGCTGATTCCGTTGGTATTTGCCTTCAAACACTCTTCGCAAATGGCGTCGGTGGCGGGAACGGTATTCGGTGGTTCTCTTCCGAAGGCGACGCCGTTGATTGCGGCGCTCATATTCATCCGAAAAGAGTCTCTCTCCATCTGAAAATTCATCAATCTTTGCTCGTAGTCAGCGCGATCAAGAACCGGCCCCGAGAACGCTGACCTGAAAGGCGGATCTCCGGCGGAGGCGCGGCGGAGGAGCATGACTTTCTCCGGCGGCTTCTTCTTCCCGTTCGCAGACGCCTTCTTCGCGCGCTTGGAGCGCTTGACAAAAAAGTAGTGCGCCGCAGCGTCCCGGCGCACCGCGGCGAGGTTGACCTTGGCCGTGACAGGAATCTTGCGGTCGGTGTCGACGGCGGCGAGGTAAACGGAGAACTGGTGAGGGGAGATCCCGATCATCTGGCTTAGGAGCGAGAGCAGACTCTTGAAGTTGAGCGAGGGATCCACCACAACAGTGCCGACGTTGATCTCACGGTTACCATCGGAGTAAACGACGGCGAGCGACGCGGTTCCTGCGTCTATCATTTTTCCGGCAAATCGTTGATGTTGTTGGAAACGCGGGTTTTTGTCTAGAACTTTGCGTGGTAAACAGAATCGGAGGGTTTACACCACTTTATGTACAAATTGGAGAAAGGTGGTGCGGTGTTGTGCTGCGCGATGTGGGGTTTTAGGTGTTGTTTTGAAAATATAGGGAGGCGGTTAGGGCTATTCTCGACATTTCACTTTACTACTGGAATATTTCTCGCACTCCAAATTCTAGTCTCATCCTAATCAAAACTTAACTAAATTCTCATCTAATATAAATATTTAAATACCAGAAAATATTTAAATATCAAATTATCTTATTTCAAAAAATATATAACATATATGTATAATGTATAATATTGGTAGTGATTATTTGTGATAACAACTAAATTTGTATATTTTTATTCATTATGATTCTTAGAGTAGTTTCTATAATAAATTATATGGGTGTGAAAATTGTTTAAAGTGGTATAATGCAACTTAATTTTTGCGGATTTGTATTAATTAAAGAGAATACTGAATATCTGGCAATAATGGTAATTAGGGTGGAAAGTCCAGAAAAGTCTTGTGGCTCACGCGCGGATCCTATGTATGCCTAATGCGTGTGACTTGGGGATCAAGTAAGATCCAAACGGTTCGTTTCGTACATAAACAAAATAGTTAGAGTTTTGAGTGTTTTTGGTTATTTTTGACCTAGAAAAAAAAGAGAACGTGTGCCCGTGCTGTTCAAATCTGTTATTGATGCGAGACCATGCTTGTTTGAGGGGTAACTTAAAGAAACCTAAAAAGGTTTTGAAAAGTGATTTTCAAAATTAATTAATATACAAATCAGTTTATTGTTATTTTATATTGGGATGTGGTTTTATTAATCAAACCGAATAAGATAAATATATCTCAGAAAAAATGAAAAAGAACGTAACAAAGTTATTTTTCCCTTTTATTTAAAACAAATATATCTTAGAAAAATGAGTTTTCTTTATTACAATTTATATTATTGGTGCTGCAACATATTTTGTTAACATTATAAAAAAAATCATGAATGAGAGGATAAAATACTTTATATCGAAATTTGCTTAATATTTCTATTTTATTTAATAAATATTGCACTAAATATGAGTTATATCTTTATAATAAAGTAACAATAAGAAACATATATCAAGAAAATAAGAATTAAAAGTAGAACAAAAATATGTAACTTCAAATGGTATTTTCATAATTGAAATTTCTTGACTTGTAAGGTAATAATTTATTTATTGGAAATATATTATGTGCATATATTTTTAAATTGTGTTGATATTAGTTAAATCAAATTTGTTTTAAATTAAATAACCTTATTCCAATATGTAAACTAATTATAAAATTTTAAAGTTTGATTTATTTATTTCTAATCGAACCATATCAAGAAAAGTGAAGATTTCGCAAATATTTTGTACATATGTATAAATAAAAATATTTTTTAAAAATTTTAGTATATTTTATATATTTGATACTTTCAAAGATAATTGTTTTTATTTGACTAACCAACTTAAATATACAACTTATATTTTCTTTCTTTAGACTTCTATCACTAATTCAATCTTATTTTCTTAACTTTCTTATATTTTTAATATAAATGAAATAAGAAAGTTTTGATTTTGATTTCTATAAATTAATTTATTTTATTTTATTATCTTGTAAAACTTATATTCATTGTTTGAATCCTTATAAAGTAAAATAATCTTAATTTTAGTTTTTTTGTAAAATACTGTTCTTTAATTTTCATTTTCCTAAAATTTGAACTCCCTATTTTATCTCCAACCTTAGGATAGAAAAATATAATCTATTTTATAAATCTTAAAGAACTAAAAATATAAAACACTACCTAAAATTATCAATTCACCTTTCGTTAAATATATTAAAATTTAATAGGTGTCACATAAAATAGAATAAAAAGTATTTTTAATTTTGAAAAAAAACTGCAATTAAAGAATAAATTTTTAGAACCATCAAAATCAAAATTCACTTATTTTTAGAGAGATTAAAAATATGTTTATTTTTATAATACAAAAGACAGTTAAAATTCATTCAAATAACACATCTATCATTTTTTTACGAAAATAACACATTTTACTTTTGATTGAAAGATTGGTAACAGATTTTTCAACCCACTTTTGAAGACGAGGAATTGGTTACAAAAAAATTTAAAATAATGGTTATTTAGTTTTAAATTTTGTATTTTCAAAAATTTAATTTTTATTATTTTAAAACTATTTTTTTATTTTAATGCATGTGTTATCAAATTTAAATTATTGAAATAATTTTAAAATGCGTATGAAAAGGTTGCAATATTTGTGAATATTTTTTTCAATTTTCAATTTTATTTAAATACGTTGAAATAAATTTTTAAAACTTTTGAGGGTGTTATTGAAAACCTAAAATACTCAATCAAGTATATTTTTAAAATAATATTATTCTAGCTTGATTAAAAATAAATAACGTGAAATATTTAATTAAAAATAAAATACTAAAATAATGGTTACAAATTTTAAACTACGATAACCAACCTTCAGTTTATAATATAACCAATTTGAAATAATTATAAGAATTTGAAGAAAAAAATGTATATGTTATAATTAAAAATTGAAATTATTATTTTATACCAAATTTAATTGAAGATATATAAATAATTATTTTAGTCAGATTTTTATTAGTTAAATTTATAATTTGTGTATAGATAGATGAATTTGAATTGTTAATTGCGAATAAATTATCAATTGTTAAATTTATTTCTTAAATTGAAATAAAAGTATGTCTATGATAAGAATCTTGTAGTGTGCAGAAGTTTTTGCTCTTTTGGTACAATGCTACATGACCAAGATAGCAGAAACATTAATGAATGAAGAAATAACAAATAAGAGGCATTTTCATTGATTGTGGTACATTATCTACAACCATTGAATCTTAAATATGAAAGTTGAAAATAAAATACAAAACATACACATGAAAACTCTTAAATCCACCACTACACCAAACACTTGCCATCGACAGCAAGAACTGAGACAAAAGAGGATGCTGAGGTATCTGCACTGTACCAACAAACTGTCTCTAAAGAAAATGAACAACTAGGAGCAAGGTTTTGAGCACAAAACCACAATTCTAGCTGCATCACCAACTCTAACATGGTCTCCAAAACCACTACAATGCAAACACATTTGTCTACAGTTTTCTGCAATGTTAAGGTTTCGAAGACTCAAAACTGCAACAGCAATTGCAATTTAAAACCTCGAGGAGACTAGAAATGAGACCAATGATTTGAATATGTACTTCACCAACTTAAAACTAGAAAATGGAAAGCAAGGTGCATTCAAGAAATCAACAAACAAATGGTTTCAGCGGCCATCAACAGAAGTGAAAGACTCTGCAAACCCAGTAGGCCTTGCAGGGATACTACTCTTACTGTCCTGCGGGTCCACATAGCTCAACTCCTTTCCTTCTGTCTCTTGCCAATCCTTCACCATTTGGTTAAGGGGAAGAGTGTAGTCTATGCCAGAATACTCCTCGGTGTCATCATCTAGTGGTTTCCATTTCTCAACAAGCGGTCCAAGAACATTCACAGCATGACTCATATCTGGTCTTTGGTATGGTTCTCTGGCAGTGCAGTGCCCAGCTAACTCGGCTATGATGGAGACAATGTCGAACATTTCTTCCTTTATGTCAAGGGCAGGGTCAACAGCAGCCATTAGTTTCTCCTTGTCTGATTTTACATGCCAGAACCACGATGCCAGGTACTGGCTTTCCTCAGGCCTATCCTCATCAAGTGCCATTAATCCAGTTAGCAGCTCCATTAGCACAACACCGAAACTGAAAACATCTGCTTTGGTGGTGACTTTGCCTGTCACTGAAATACATAATATAAAATGCAGAAATCAGTGTACTTTATGAATGTGCCAAACACATCAGGATCATACATTTGGGACTGTAAAAGTTTCAATATGTGGTCCCTGATAATGATATCATGCAGAATCACATGAAGTCTATCCTCCTGGTGAGATATTTGTATCTGTTTTCAGTGAAATTTTTAGAGGCTTTTCAAGAAATTTGACAGATTTCTTCAGTAACTACAAATTGCTGAAAGAGCAACTATATGTTACAGTACTTATTCTGTGCATAATCCATACTTATCATGCCCCGTATGATGGGCATAAATTGAAATCTTTTTCCCTTTGAATCAGGTGTTTTACTAATTCCCATGTAAAAAAGCAGTTAAAAAAATTGAGCTCTAATTCGTTTTGCTTGAGAGTTCTAAGAGAAAACCTGAACATTAAAGAAGGGTATACAGCAGCTTTTAGAAACCATACACAGAGCAGGCAATAGCATATAGAATCAACAGAAGTCGCAGAAAAAATAAAGCATATCATAAAAGTTTTTCAAAATAAAATAAAACAAAATTACCTGCATATTCTGGTGCCAAGTATCCAAATGTACCAGCAAGCCGGGTCACTACAGATTTTTTGCCATCAGGAGCAAGTTTTACCAATCCAAAATCCGAGACTTTTGCTCTAAAATCATCCCCAAGCAAAATATTTGATGATTTAAGATCTCTGTGAATGAAGATCTGGTGTGCCAGACTGTGAAGATACTCCATTCCTCTAGCAACATCCAAGGCAATATTGAGCCTCCTCTTCCAAGAGAGTGGTTCCAGTTGCAAGGTCTTCCAGTGGAAAAGATGCATACTGAGAGCCCCTTGTGGCATATACTCATAAACCAGAATCCTCTCACTACCTTCAACTGAATAACCCAATAGAGATACCAAATGCCGGTGCCGGACGTTTGATAGAACTGCAATCTCAGACTGGAACTCATCCAAGGCTTTGCTGGTAATGACACCCGATTCCATTCGTTTCACCGCAATCTTAGTCCCATCATCCAATTCTCCCTTGTAAACTACTCCAAATCCACCGCGTCCAAGCTCATTCTCCCGTGCAAAATTCTTGGTCACATTTCGAAGGACCTGAACAGATATCACAAGGTTCCCAGATTCAATGACATGAGACTCCCCACTTCCATTTAGAGTCCCAGACCCGGCGCCAGTCACTGTTGAAACACTCCCATTGTTGTTGTTAGCAATTACAACCTTCAATGCATTGTTCGAGTCTGAAGGATCTCCGGGGTGAATCACCAGAGACCCTGCTCTGTCAGAGACACCCTTTCTCTTCCTGAAACAATACACATAAAGCGGAATGAGAACAAAAGCCGCAGCTGCAACACCTGCAATAGGAGCCACAATTAGAACCAAGCTTTTCCCTCTGGAATTATTAGACTCAAGAGAAACACTGCGAGGCTTTGGATTGGGACTAGATTCTTCAGATGGATTAGGATTACCCTTATCAGATGAAGGGGGTTCAACCTTACCAGAACCAGAACCAGGACTAGGACCAGAACCAGAACCTGGTGGAGAAAGAGAAACTTCTGGGGCATCAATCACAAGCTTCACCCCTTTCCCAAAACTCGGGAAGGGAAGAGATATGTTATTACCACTCAGATCCAACAATGTCAATGATCTCAAACTAGTCCAATTACTGGGTATCCTACCACTGATATCATTACCTCCCAACCTTATTCCAACAAGAGAATCCAACTTGGCAACAGAAGGACTCAAAGTACCACTAAGATTAAAGTTACTCAAAATAATCATTTCCACCTTTCCATCCCCATTGCACTTTATCCCCAACCATGGCCCATCACACGGATTATTCCCACTCCACGAATCAACCAAAATCTGAGGGTAACCCAACCCCCCAAGAAAATCCAACAGCGCCATCACCTCAAATGCACACATAACCCCAGGCTTCGACAAGCAAAAATTATTGCTTTCAAAACTCACTTTATCCGCAGCAAAATCAGGGATCGGACCCATGAAGTGATTATTATTCAAATCCAACCGCTGCAACTTCAACCCACTCAAACCACGCGGAATCAACCCAACAAACTCATTCCCATTAAGATCCAAATCCCTCAGCGAAACCAAATCCCCAATGTTCATCGGAATACTCCCGCTAAACTTATTCCCGTGAAGCCACAAACTCGTTAATGAAATCATGCTCGCAACAACTTCGATTTTCCCAGTAAGTCCGTCCCCGCGCTGGTTGTTTAGCCAGAGAATCTGCAACGCCGGAACGGCGTTCAACGCCGCCGGAATCTCCCCGGTCAAGCTATTCCCGGAGAGCTGCAGCACCTCCAGCGACGGCAAGGAGCCGAGAAACGCAGGAATGGGACCCACCAAGTTGCAGCTCATGCAAGAAAAGTTCCTCAACTGCGCCGAATCTTCCAAAGTTTGAGGAAGCACCCAGCCACCAGAAGAGGCATTGAGATTATTGTAATCCAAAGCCAACACCTGGAGACTCCGAAGCCCTCGGAAAAAATCCCCGGGAATGGATTCAAAGCCGTTGCGGTTGAGAAACGCGTATTTCAAGTTTGACAAGCCATTGAAGGAGGGTAAGGGCCCGTTGAGGTTGTTGTTCTGCATACCCAGATTCTCCAACATGGAAAGCTTGTTGAAGTTGGAGGGTAGCGGGCCCACCAGACCCAAGTTCTTGGTCTGAATCTGAGATACTCTGTTGCCATTGCAGAAGATGTACTTCCATGGAGGATTCCCACACGGGTCTCCTCCTTCTTCCGGCCACGGTAAGAGCTCCTTGTTCTTCAAACCTCTTCGAAAACTGTTCAGAATCCCCACATCGTTCGGGTCCGTTTCGGTTAACACTACCGTCCACAGCGAGAAAAGGAGCAACGGCAAAGACTTTGTCAGTGCCACTGTCATTGCCGCGTCCCTTAAAACGCTGCGTTTCGGGAAGGCATCACCGTGGAGAAGAAGCTTGCTGCCACCAACTACGAACAGTGAGAGTGCAATGTATTTAGATTGAGTTTGAAGTCGCTGTTATATCATAAGGCCTTGTTTGTCTCTGCATTAGTAACTACAATCACTTCCACTACGCACGTCCTATTTTTGTAATAAAGACTCATATTTAATTCACCTAAACTCCTCTTAAGACTATAGTATTTTTTTATTAAAAGTAATTAAAAAAATGCATTTTTCAACTATTTAACGTAAACAAACAAGTATTTGAAAACTCATTAGTCCCATAACTCGCGTCACAGAATCACGTCAGATCGAAATGAATACGCAGGTTAAAATAAACCATGCTGTGATTAAACTCAATTAATTTCACATTAATTATTTCACGTGCTCAATTTACCTCTTTAACTTTTTTATCTCTCTTTTTTTTATCATACATTTCAAAGGTGTACCTTCATATTTTTGTAGTATAATAAAGTTATACAACAATATCCAGATAAAGAGTAGCTTACCATAAATATGATATTTAAACAATAAATAAAAAATATCACATTCAGTGTTTTTTTAATAAATGTGAGCTAAATCTACTATCTCGACACTCACCATTTATTTATTTTATTAATTATAAAAATCATAACAATATTTTTTTTTATTATTATAATCTTTCGAAAAGGGCATTGCTGTGTCTATGGGTCCTGTTTCTGTTCTTTAAAATTAAATTTATTACCTAGTTACTTCATCCATTTTTTAATGGTTAGTTTTTTTAAGAAATTTTTTTGTCGGTTTATCTTTTAAATTCTAAGATAATATAATTTTACTTTTAATTATATCCCTAATTTAATTAAGGTGTAGAGATAACAATTAGTTATGATAAATAATGACACATTAATATAAATTAAAATAAAATTTATTATAAAAAAATAAATAAAGTAATTGAAATTATATTGTTTTAATTTAAATTCATTAAAATAACTTCGTTAATATTAATTACTGAATTTAAAATATCATTAAAGTTAATTTTATTCTTGAAAGGTCTTTATGGTTTAACATATATAAATTATTTTTTAATTTTATTGAGGTTTTCTCTTAATATATTAAAAAATTACATTATTTTTCAAGATTAATAATATTTTTTTATCGCTCTTCTCTCTTCTCCATATGTATCATTTCATGATAAAACTCGGACATAAACGTCAAACTTCAAATTTTACAATGCTTCACATAAAATAATTAATCTTATTAATATTATTTTGACGAACTTCAAGTCAAAATAAATATATTTAAATAAAAAAAATTGTCATATAAATAAAAACGTGAAGTCAGCGTATTTTTTATTAATGGATAAATATTCAAAATTTCATTTTAATTATAAAATTATTATTTTTCTATATAATTTATATGTTTGGACAACTTTAAACTTATATTTTATAAAAAATATATATAACTCTTTATCATTTCCCATTTCTGTAGATAAATATCATCATACTTAAAATATATTTATACACGATTTTTTAATTGTATTTAAAAACTAAACTTATTTTATATAATTACATTGAATTAAAATATATTAAGTCAATTATTAATAAATATATTGTTATTGCGACTCATGTACAGCTTGCCACGTAACCACAAACGTGACTATGAGATGTCAACCTCGATACGCGTGCCTCGCGGTCTGTTCTTTAAACTCGAAGACTATTTATATTTTTCAAAATTTATAATTATATTTTTATGTTTCTTTTATTCTAATTCTAATTTATTGCCTTTAAAAATAAATTTTACATAAGTTATTTTACAAAATTAATACATATTTGACAATTATTTTTCAAACAGCTAACCAATTTATAACGGGATAAACGATTTAACTCAATTTTATCCACTTTAGACCAAATTCTACAACTTATACATATTTATTAGTATATTAATATTATAATATATAATAATAAATATCACCTACCCAGATTACTATATAACGTTTTGTTATTTTGACTTAACAAGTCATTATACTATTTTCGTATTTAATTATAATATTTTTTAATAAATTTAAATATAAACACATTAGAATCGTGTGCTCCATTTATTTAATAATAATAAATTTTAAGTTTATCCTCGAATTAATTAATATTTCATTTACCATGATTTAATTTTATTTTTTAAATCATTTAAGTAAAATATAATTTTAAGAAAATTATTTTTAAATAAAATTAGTATAATTAAATAATACTGTCTAAGTTTTTAATTAATATAAGTGTTATTTAATTTATTTTATAAGGAACAAGTTATAAATAATCAGTATACAATCATTACTATACGATTTTTTTACTTGTCTCTGAAACAAGCATTAGAGTTATAAAAATAGAAACGAGTTATTTCATAACTATGTTATATTGAAACTAAATTTATTTAAACTATTTTATTTGCCACAAATACTAACTATACAATACGTATCACGATTATTCTTTTAGCTGTATTTAAATGTTTTTTCATTATATAATAAATCACAGGTATATATATATATATATATATATATATATATATATGTGTGTGTGTGTGTGTGTGAGTGTACTAGGTACTCATGGAATATAAGAATGAATACTAAATTATAGTCACTCACATGGGTATAGATCTTAACATGAGTATTTTCCTTTTTAATATGAGCATAGATAAAATAATGATTTAAAATCTATTTATTCTCATTCTTAAATAGGTTAAACTTATCTATAAATTAGAGAAATGAGTTAAGGTTGTTTGAGAAAATGTTTCACACGAACAAAACTTTTTATTCTCTTGAGGTAATTTTAAAATAGTATGTCAGAAAGTGTATTTTCAATATTTTTCTCAATCCTTAATTATGATACACACATGTTTACTTGTATCCATGATTTAAAACCAAGTAGTTTGAATCTAGATGATAATATTTTTAGATCTCACAAGAGTTGGTCCTTGAATCTGGTTCATTATACTTATCAATATTTGTTAAATGATAAAATAATACTTTCGAAATGATTTTTTTAAATAAAATTATTTTATATACATATTAAAAATAAAAATGTTAACAATTATATAAAAGAACTTCTACAAATCAATTGTTGGATGATAAGGTTATCCATAAAGTTTTTAAGAAAAAAAATATAAGTTTATATTGTATATTAAAATTAATTTATTAAAAAATTTGTCCAAACATAAATTATTATAATATTGTACTTATTATTACTAAGAAGTTAAATGGAAAAAAAATTAATGATTGAATTTTATTGGTGATTTCTCTACTTGTATTTATGTTTAGATTATTTTAGTTGTTGAATTTTATATACTTATACATGTTTTACTAGTTTATGGATTGAATGTGTTTGTGTTTTGTGCTGCATTTATTGTCAATACTAATGTTCCTTTAATGCTTTGTAATAGGAGAAAACTTGTCTTAATTAATGTGGAAAAATCAGCTTTAGGGTTTTTCATAATTTTCCGTGAAAGAAATGCTTTTGTTGATAAGTTTGCTAACCTAGTTTTTATTCATAATGAATATTTTCGTTGGTATAATAGACTTGCATCTAATCTTTTCGTAGGGTTCTTTATTAATAGATATAAATTATCTATATACCGTTTTTGTTAATATATAAATTTTGATTTAATCCTTCATATTTTTTTATTTTATTTTTAATGATAATTACAGTAACAGATGATTGCTGTTAGTTAATGTGTCAGCGAGATGTAAATTTTATAATAATAATAACTAATACAATCAAAATTTCATAGTGATGTCTACAAAAGTTTTATATATAAAAGATATATATATGATACGTGTTTTACTCTCTAATTTTTATTGGGTTTTGTCATTATATTTAATAAATAGTTTGTAGATGTCAATGCGCTGGATGCTGACCTGGTATTTTCAATGATGCTTTTTTTGTTGGTCCATGGTTGTCTTTCTTTCTGTCTTTCCATGGTTTGAGTTAACATGCCAAATTTTAGGTTATGCCTCCCACTAAATTCATCAGATATGGAAAAACGTAACATTTTTAATTTTATGTGAAATAAAATTCTCAACTTCATTCTCTATCCTAACTTATTTTATGTGAAACCAATTTAAATAATCATTTACTATTACAACTTAAATAAACTCGGTTATATGTTGGACCTTGGAAATTGTATTTTACTACTACCTTCTAATAACAAACTAATTATCATATCATCTAAAAAACTTAACATCACACACTATTTATTTACAAACAATGCTAAATTAAATTAAAAAATTATTATTTTAAATGTTCAAAATACTTTTTTATTTTCGTTTAATACTCTGCTATTTGATTTTTATTGTCAACTTAGCTTCTATTTTTTCATACCCAACAAAACGTTTTTCAATTTCCTCTATCTTCTCGATTAACTTATTTTTTTCGAAAAAATATTATTATTGAGTATAAAATATAAAAACAAAACTAATAATCAGGTTATAGCAAAATCAAATAATATAATACTTAATTGAAAATAAAAAATTAAACATTGGTATGATTTTTTTTATAAAGATTATTTAATTCATAAGCTAAGTAGCTATATTTTGTTTAACTTATATTTTGACTTTGTTTTGTTAAGGTTTTTGGGTTTCAGTAAAAGTGGTATACTACAGACGAAAACAAAACAAAAGGGTACTTTTTATGTTGCAGAGCATATGTGTAAGAGAATCTTGATATTATCAGGAATCACGTGCCTCGTTTACACGAAGTCGCTGGTTGTGACACTCACAACCCTTGTTCTAATGCAAATTAGTAAATTCAACACACTTTTCCTTAAAATTAATCTTGGATTAGAGAAATAATTAAACATTAATTACGTGTTAGATAACTTAGACCGTAATTTAAGTCCATTTAATATAAATCGTGATTGAACACAAACCTCCAAAGTTCAGATTATCTTGAATTCGGTGATATTTCGTATTTGAGGTTGAAACATGAATGTTATCTATAAAAACAAATATGTGTCTCAAGATTCTCTTGGAGATCCCACATCGACGAAAATATTTTATTGTATATAAGTGGGTGCAAACCTCACCTCATGAGTCGATTTTATAAAGTTGAGTTAAGCTTAAAATTCATTTTATAATAAGATATCTTCCTTTTAGATTCAATTGAGAAATTTGTTTCAATATCGCTAATATAATAATCAAAGTCAAAAACAATTTAAATATATCTTCTTAAAACTTCTTTTAAAAACAAAATCAAAAAGAGAAAAATCATAACGAAGAAACTACTTCGAAATAAAATCAAATAAAATACTAAAAGTAGAGAAGAAGGAACAAGTGTGATAAAATATCTGATTCCTTGCATATTGGTGAGAAACTGTGAAGGAAGAAATAAGATGGAAGAAAAAGCCTTAAAGATAGGGTAATAAGTGGCATAAAAGTTGTGTGACGTAATTGAGGAGAAAGTTTTTTGGGGTTTTGTGGTGTATCTCGTGAAAGGGACCACAAGGGTATCAACATCAACCCTTAAATTTTTATCTACATTTAATTTGGTGTATGTTTAGTTGCTTCTTGCACCCAGTGAGATACAAATTTAATACTTCACTTCAAGTTTTAAAGTTACTTTAAATAATTTTACTTTACATGCAAATTGTAGATATAAGATTCAAAATCATAATAATTAATTTAATTAATTGAAGAAACTTGTATAGACTTTAATATAATTTTCCCAGGTTTTGAAGGTGTCATCTACATGTAAAACGCAGGTTAGGTTGCTCAGCATCATCAATAATACCAACTTCGCATGCCTCACATTCATGGTCATAATAACTTTTAAGACCTGCAAGAAAGAGAAGATAGGGGCAGTAAAAGGAAAAAAAATAAGTAAAATGTTTATTTTTTACTCATAGTGTAAAACACTGTGAAAAACAAAGCACCATTTTCATAAATATATAAATTTTAATTTAGTTATTTTATATATTTTATAATAATATATTTTTATATTGTTGGTTATTAATTCATATTTTATTATCCTTAAATTATTTTACCGTTATATTGTATTAATGATCAATTTACAGGCATGTTAGTATTCTTATCTTATAGCTTCTAGTAATTATAATTTTATTATATATATGATTGAGTAAATCAAAATGAATAAGATCAGTTAACTAGGCTCTTCACAGAACCAGAACTAGCCCTTTAGAGAAAAGCGAGCAAGATCCCTTCATCGAAAAGAGGACAGCTGGACTTTTATTTTTGAGGGCTACCGGTGTTACTTCTCTTGGTCAGGTCTAAAGGTATAAGGAGAAGCCCTTTTTTTTCCTAAACCCTAAACCCTAAACCCTTTGTAATTTTGTGTAATTAGATTCAATCAGTTACTATAACCTTTTGTCTTATCTTATTTTTTTCAATTAGTTCTTACATATATACTAAATGATTATTATTACTTGAAATATTGAAGATTAGATATATTATTATTATTATTTGAAATATTGAAGATTGGATAAATGATTATTATTATTAAAATATTGAAGATTGGATAGAGAGAACCAATGAAAAAAGGTTCACACTTAAAAATTGGATGAGCCATCGGTGAAATTCCTTTTAAAAATTGGATGAGCCACTGGAATTGAATAATGCAGTAAACTTTTTCAGATTTAAATTCACAATTTCTTAAGCAGTGGCTAGTTTGGTGATTTTGTATAACAGCTAAAAATGGAAATTATAAGTATCATTTATGTGATATTTTTAAAAAATATGGATTAACTTATTTATATTAATCTCATTCACATTAAAATTTAAAATAGATATAAAATAGGTTTTTTATAAGAGTAGTTTGAAAAATCTTCTTCAAGGTCTCTCCTAAGTCTTTCTAGTCTAAAATAACTTCACAAACATTTATTTAATTACAAGCTTTTACTTGAATATTAATTAATCTTACTAATGAAAAATAATAATGAAATTATTTTGCTTTTATTTTAAGAAAAAATATTTTACTCAAAAGGCATAATAAAAACAATTAATTAAATAACGTCTTCTTATCACCCATTAAAATTATGATAATAAATAGAAATCACCTACTCAATTATACTTTTGTCATATTGATAGTATAAGTTGCTTGAGTGAGAGAAATTGTTATTTATAGATACCATAAAGGATAAAATATGAAAGACATTTTATCATTGAAATTGTTTATAAAATTGGTGAACCAACTTAGTTGGCTAGTCGATTTAATTCCTAAAAATGTAAACCAATTCCAGATTTGGTGAATAATTCGTTGAACTAGTTTACAAAACACAAGAAAAAATGAAGAGCCATTGTTTTTTTTATTTTTTAATATTTTAGCTGAGGCTTTATAACTTTTTTCAATCAATTTTTGTTAATCAAATGATAAAGATCCAATCTTAAATTACAAAAGGTTCAAATGATATAGAAATTTAATAAGGGCAGAAGAAAAAAATATATAATATTGGCATTTTGTGGTATAATTTTAAAAAAATTCTGACTTGCATATTTTTATGCTTTTTAGTATAATTAGAAATACATATTAATTATAATTAATTCTACCCTAGTTTAATGATAATTAAATTAATCACCTATGAATTAATACATTCATTTATTAATTGCGTGCTTAAAAATCTGTCACATTTTCTTTAAAAACACGTCATTTTCACTTTTAACATTAAAATTAGTATACACAGTTTCAAAAAGTCGTATATTTTAGGCATGTATGGTAGACTAAACACACAATCAAACAAATATTTAACAATGATTCCGATTTCTAAAATGTAAATCAAAATTTACATAAAATATTTATTATAACCAACAACATCAATCTAACATAGTTGGTAAATAATTAAATTATTTAAACATGTTTTTATGATTTCGATTTATATATATATAGAGAGAAAACAAAATTTAAGAAGATAAAAACCACTTCAATGATCTATGTGCACCTTCAAAAGGGAAAAAAAATTACATTACATGGAAACAATTGTTATGATAGTCCATAAATAGAGGTGCGGTAGATGTGTCTCAAGTGTTTGTTTCGATGCAAGTAAAGGTGTGGTCTTTGATTGTTGCAAAGTCTAATTCTGTTTATTTCCTTTATTCTAGTTGGGTTCTAAATCCTTTGGTTTGTATGAGGTTGTTTCATTGATTTTGGTTAGAGTTGGTGTGGGTGCCGGTGTGTTGGGTTGGTAGACGCATTTTTAGGTGTTTGATGTCTTGTTTTTCTGTATAAGGGTTGGATCACCCCTGAAGTGGTCCCTATTTATTTATTTTTTATTGCTGATAAAAAAACAACAACAATAGTCCATAAATAAACTGTGCTTAATTTTGCAAAATCTCTAAAATTCTACATTCGAAGTTTGAATAATTTTATCTATTCATGTTACACTTCTTTTAATTTTTACTATTTAATTGAAATTTTCATATTTTTTATTGATTAATTCAATCAATTAAATTTTTTTATGATATTACTATATTGATGATCTTATTTTTTTCTATGCAAATATATTTTAATATAAAACCATAAAATTCAAATTAAAAACAAATGGTGTCTAATTCTAAATGCTAAGTGTTCTCACACCTTGTGGAAGGTTGAAAAATGTACTACTACTAAAAAAAATAGTTTTCACCAACCCCTTTAGTATTTACATATAGTCTTATTTAAATTTGAAATTGTAGGTGGCAATAAAAAACATTTTAGTTCAATATACAAATACTCACAAATGAATATATGCATTTTTTTTAAAGAGTGATGTTCCTTATCAAAATCAATTTGAAACATCCTACTACATACCCAGCAAATCCTTTTTGATAAACTAATAAATAAATAAAAATTATTGCTGTTTGTTGGAACATTAATTATTATTCTCACCAATACTATGCATCGCATGTAAACCTCAAAAGCCATATGTAATTGAGCACCTAAATTTGTATATAAAGTGCATTGGACATATTTAACCAATCATTCATACTTCAACAGACATTTCAACAAAAATGTGGGTCCATTTCCATTTTCCACTTATCACCATGTCTATTTTTTAATTTGAAGTTCTTAGATTATGTTACAGATTCTATTGTGGGAGATAAATCACAAACTCAATTATTATTATCAATGATTCTAAGGAATGGTGAGGCTTCTGGGGTGGGTTCGAGTGTGGGGTAGAACACAGACAAAGTTGGACCCATCGTCTGGTGCAATGTTTTTTGTTTTGTTTGTAGCGTCTAGTGAATTTAAGAGTGCACTTATTAGGACCAAAAAGATAAAAAAAAAAAAAAATTATTTTGCTCTTTTCTCTAACCTAAATGTACCTCCATGTTTCTTTCCATCTTGATTTAGGCCATGAAAAATGTTTGGTATTGCACTTCACCATATATACATTGCAATCATCCTTTATAAAGATGAAAATAAGTGCTTAGTTATGAACAAAAGACAAGTGTCTAGCTATGAAACCCTCTTCTGATAAATTATGTACCTTGCACTTCCCATTGTTGAATGAGTACTTAATTATGAAAAAAATAACCTTTTTTTTTCACTATGATATGTGTTACTTTGTAGCTCATGATCATAGTCATGACCTTTAGTTGAGGTGTTCATACCAAGTTTTCTAAATCCATCTACTTTTTTTTTTTTTCATTTGAAATGTAATCATGGTTTTTATTGTCGCTTTTCATCAATAAAATCATTCACAAGTGCAATGAGACATGTGGCATGTTTTTGTTTTGAATAAATTTTAATATTTTCAAATGAAATGGCCATTTAAAATTTAGTATTGTTCAAAGCCAAAGGAAAAATTTGTATGGAAGTAGAGAATCCCTACCAAAGAGAATAAAATGGTAGGGTATGGTGGTTGTACAATGTGGAATAACATTAACATTGAGTTGTGAGAAGTGAAAGGAAGAGAAGAAAAGTAACATGTTAGAAGTGTAGTGTGTGCATGTTAACATTGGTTATAACTACAAAGCTCCAAATTTTGAATGGACAACTCTCTTACATTCACTAAGATATTTTTGGAATTCACAATTCTCGTACGTCCACTTAGATATTTTTGGTAAGCTATGTAGTATATTTTTGGTAAGTTATGAAAGAGAGTCATTTGGCATATATGATAATTTAGTATAGATTGATTAAAAAAATAGTAGTTAAGTTAATTTTGATTCATAATGTTTTTTTATTATAACACGTGTTACTTAAAAGAATTGAGAAAACCTCAACACACTATTTAAATATCGAAAATGTATTGCTCATCCAAAAATTATTTGACAGATGTACTTGAAGTGGTTCTCAAGACTTAACAAGTTCGTCGATAAAAAAAACAAGCATCACTTGACACAACATGATTAAATGGTATGAAATATAACCATAATGTCGAGATTAACTCCATAACTTGTCTTAATTCAGGCCCAAAATTGGAGGCTCGCTAAAATGCTATAAATATGTATAAAATATTATGGAAATTATATTTGTATATATTCATTCAACTCATGCCTATTATCTATATACAATCAGATTGGAGACATATGCTCCATATAACTTGTTACTTCATATGTTATGCCTATCTATCAATAATTACACTAAACTATTACCTTATTTTTACCTCATATATTATACATCGATACACTTTCTATATACATCTATATGAAAAATATAATAATTCCAATAATATACACTTCACTAAAAAAAAATTACGTATTTATTACAACAATTAATACTTCAATCACCAAACATCAAATCCTGACTCGAATGTCTTTTAGGTTGTGTTTGGATTGAGGAGAAGATTTAAGGGAGTTAATTTGGAGTGATTTGAGAGAAAAGTGTAAAAAAAGTGAAGTTGTTTGGATTAGAGTATATTAGAGTGGTTTTGTGAGAAAAATTTATTGAAGTTTGAGAGTGATATGATGATTGTGAAAAGATTTTTATTCTTTTAATGTGTAAAATGTAAGTTTACAAATTTACCATTTACTTAAATATATTTAAATAATAAAATATGAGATATTTTTGTATAAATTTTAGTTAATTAAAATTTTATAAATATATAAAAATAATAATTTCATAAAATCAAATCAAATCAAATAAAAATAAAAATTAATTTTAATTATTATTAAGTATGTAATTTATATTTATATTTTTTATTTATAATTTTATTAATTTTTAATATATAGTATTCTTATTTTAAGTTTTAAATATTTTATAATTTTTACCAATGTTATGTCAAAATGTTTCATCGCTTTTCTTCTCTTGGCACAAAAGATGATTTTTAGCCCTCTCTCGCAAATCATCGCTGTTAAGTCCGTTCAAATCAGTGGAAACAAATGAAATTTTTTTGCGCTTTCCAATCCGAGTGAACATCAAATGAAATGATGGTTTTCGAGCGTGGATGGGCGAGCGAGTTAGAAACGTGTTTGGTTCCAGTGAGTTGAGGGTGGGTGTGAGAATGGGTGAGCGGATAACATGAATATTGGTTTCTTCTCATATATGCGAGGATTAGCAGTGATGGAAAGTAAAATCAACGTTATTTTACATAGATACCCTCAATGTTATTATGTTTTTATGGTTTAAGAAGAACAATTTTGTCAAAAAAATAAAGTAGAATCGATTTTTTTTTCGGTGTAAACGCAATGAAAATCGATTTTACATTTTGAGTATAATCGATTCTATTTCATATTGTTTTTTTTTGGAGAATCGATTTTAGGCCCAACTATATTTTATTTCAACCAGAATCGATTCTTGGACACTTTGGAGAAGGAATAATCGATTTGGTATCTTCTCTCACACCATCAATTTCAATTCACTTCCCATTACGTAGTAGTGCAGCTTCTTATTCCATATAAAAATTAAATCATAGGTAATAAATCCTAACAATTTTATTTTATAAATATATT
>Ga0123342_1002293_pt1 | contig 31845 bp, 16 predicted proteins | sample Turbeawhitnodule_FD_89960 | JGI IMG/M metagenome (GOLD analysis project Ga0123342, IMG submission 89960) | Root nodule microbial communities of legume samples collected from Mexico - Turtle bean Mexico white nodule | ecosystem: Host-associated > Plants > Roots > Nodule | place: Mexico: Nepantla... | reverse complement strand
TCTTCTCTTTCGGTCGGTCGCTCCTTCTTGGTGTCTCCTTCGGTCGGGCGGGGGAGGGTACCTGCGAAGGCACTCCGACGCTCAAGTAAGTATGAGATTCTAAGTGTGGTTTAGTAAGTGAATCAAAACGTACCTTTCTCTGGCTTGAGCACATATTTATAGGATTGCCTAATGGGCTTTCTATCCCTTGGGCTTAGGGTGGTTGTGGATAGGTCTTGCCAATCGTGCTCCGGAATGCCCGGGGAACATATCTTCCTTAAACGCGTATTCCTTATTCTTCGGAGGTGTATCTTAACCACTTTAGCTTTGTCACACATGCCTCACATTTATTATGGGTTCGGTTGGTTCGGTCGGTCGGCCACGTTCGTCCGGTGCCTACCGGTACAGTTCTATGTGTACGCTTTGTGAAGAGCACGAAAAATCTATTTAGCATTTATTTTTTGAATGTTCTAATGCTTTGGGTATTTGGAGTTGGGTTCGACAGATTTTTCCTATTTCTCATTTCTCTAATGAGGATGATCTTCTCTCTTTTATTAAGAGTGATGGTATTCCTTTGATTAAAAATCATATATATATATATATATATATATATATATATATATATATTCATTTAAGAATTTTTTTTCTCCACACTTATTACTAAAAGTTATTAAATAGAAATTAAATTTAAAGACACAAAATAATTAATTATTAAAATAAATTATATATTATTTTATAAATCAAAAACTTATTGATGTCTAAAGTAGTTTCTATTATTAATAAAAAAAATTAAACTAACTTCTAAATTGGTAACTAATTCTAAATTGATATCTAAATAAATATCAATTTAAACACTAATTTATAATTTTTTTATTAATAATAAAAACTACTTTCTATATCAATAACTTTTTAGTTTATAAAATTATATTTAATTTACTTAATATAATAATTAATTATTATTTTTATTTAATTTTTTATTTAATAATTTTCTTATAGTAACTTATGCAATATATATTATAAATCTAAGTTTTCTCCTTTGATTTTTTTTATCATATTTTTTTGAGTAAATTAAATCGACATCCTTTAAATTTTGTCAAATTTATCAAATAACAATATTTCTTCACACCTACACTAATCTCCTTAATTGCTTAAAAAACATTACACTCAAGCCTTTGTATATTTCATTGTCTCTCCTTAATTATTTGATTAAATATATTACACTCTTTACCCTATAAAAAAATTATTGTAAACGTTAAAAAAAACACAAAACTTATGCCTGAGTGTCAGTACAATTTGCTCTATTATCTGTTACCTTTAATATATAGTCAAATTAAGCATTTCTCAATTTATTTTTATACTAATATTTTGAGTTTAATTTTTATGCAACGTGCAAAAATAATTTTATAATATCAAATAATCATAAAATGGGTAAAAATAGAGTTTGGAAATTCAATTTAGAAACTACCAAAAATTAAATTTTGTCTAATTTTATTTCGTACAATGCTGAAGTTTAAATTCCGGAAACCGATCTACTTTTCATAGTTTCGCAAATGTACAACAATGAACCTAAAGTAGAATGTTTTAAAAAAAATTAACAAAAAATTACGAAAATATATAGGGAATGGGATTGCGAATAGTAAATGGTTACCAAAAAAATGCCCAAGTTTGTAGCATCTGGCCTTTTAGTAAGCGGTGTTTTTCATGTGGTTCTACATTTTTATTTTTCTTTCTGCAGCCTTATATTCTTCGAAATATTCAAAATATCTTTAATAATTTTAGAATTTTAGGTGATTTTGAAATAGGAAATGTTTCATATGTAAAAATTGTGCTCGAAATAAGAAATTCAGAAAACAAAATACTATTCTAAAATATCCTTTTTGAAACTTTGACTTCTAAAATAAAAAATCTAAAATTTGTAAAATATATTTCAAAATATATGTTTCAGAAATATTTCGAAAAAAATAATTCAAAAATTATTTTTAAAAGAAATAAAACAGTCTTTTTTTAAAAAAAATGAGGGTATAGGAAGAAATTTGTTGGGATGTAGAAAGAAGCCTTTTAGTAAGAGAAACAGGCCCATTGTATGCTCTAACAACAAGTGGTCCAAACTAGTGTGGTCCAAAAGCTGTGATATAGTTTCTTCAATGATATTGTTTTTACCACCCTCGTTCTTTCTATACCTCATCCACATAAAAAAAAATGGAGATACTTAGAAAGTTTCATTTGAATGTTACCTTCTAATAACAGATTTATCAAATAGAAATTATAGTTGGAATGTTTTATTATTGTTTCTCTTTTAGTTTTCAATTGCAATTTTCAAATAAAAATGAAGTTTTACATTTTTGTTCGTATAATTTTAATTTTAGAACTAAATTGGTTTATATTTTTAAGGTTAAATAATTACGACTATTAATTTTTCAACTTCTTTTTTTGCTAAATTCTAAGCATAATGTGACACAAATATGCAAACATTTTTTGTTTAAAGTTGAATGAGCCGAAGATAATCTACACACACAAAAATAACAACTATATTATAAATAGTGAAGATGATGATTCAAGATGAACTTGACAACTTGACAGTATTAAATTACTTATTTGAGTGACAGTAACGTATCTTCAAACAAAGGTGCAAAGAAGAGATGTGTGAAGATTGAATCTACTCAATGAGAATCTTTTATCATTAAAATATTATGATTACTTCTTGGTAAATCATCTTACTGAAATTTTATTTATCAATAAATTATTAGTTTTCTGAATTTATTTTCCTTATATGATAAATATATCATGTATCTAATTTTATGTTTCAATAAATGATTTATTAAGGAATTTGATAGTACGTATATATCGTGATTAAGATCCCTAAAAATTACCATAAAAATTCAAAACAACTACTTAAATGATAGAATTGGAAGAACAAAAACATCTAAGGAATAAGAGAAAAGCATCTACCACCACGAAACACCTACAATCACTGATTTAGACCACAAAAGCAATCTCTAAAATATTCATTAATACCAACACCACCGTCGTCATAAAAGAAAATGAGAAGGGGAAAGAAATTGTATTGGAATCTTAAGGAAGAAGGAGCTGAGAATCCTAATTAAAAACAGTTTTACGTTGAACCAAGGATTTGTAAATTTATGTCGAACTAACATACGATCTAAGACAAATGTCGAGTTTTAATTGAATTCTCTAACACTCCAATGTAAACAACTTTATGTGAAAGACTAATTTTACACTTGTAAAAAATAATAAATTATTAAATAATTTTAACGTGTGATGTAAAAAATCATTAAATATTTTTTTAAGAAGAAACATAATATCTAAGTTTTAATAATCCATCTTTAGATAATGAAAGTATTAGTTGTGTAGATGAGATACCACCAATTATCAACCTCATAAGTTGTTATAGTGTTTGAAATGATAGATTAGAATAAGGTTAGTGTACCAATTATGTTATTAAGGGAAATAAACTAAACTTTTTTATTAATGGAATGATATTAGTCTTATCGTTACCAAAATGGGAAAGAACGATCTTGAAGAAAAAAAAATTAGTAATTATTTAAAAAAAAAAAAAAAATTTCCTTTCATTATTTTTCAATGACAATTAATAAAACTCAAGGTATTATTAAAGTATGGGAGTTTTTTTTTTCAATCAATTTTTTTTTATGCGAGGGACTAAGAGAACTTCTACCAATTGAAAATTTAACTTCTTCGTTTCAGGCAGTACTACCTTCCTTCGTTCTTTCTTTACTCTTCAGGTTTGTTTGGACTCTGCTTCCTTCCTTTGCTTTCGTTCTTTCGTTCGCTCTTGGTCGGAAAGACACATACAAAAGGTGCTTTGATGTTCAAGTAAGTGTTTGGTATTCTGTACAATAAATATGTAATAATGATATACATTTTCCTTGAAGGTTGTACCTATTTATATGATTGTTGACTATATTATTGTTGGACCGAGATTAACATATGAATTATGATTAAAAGCGTATTACTTAGTTCTTTGTATGGTTTAGCCTTGTTAATCATCTTTTAATCTTAATACATTTTAAACATGTCGATCGAAACCGTCCGGTCCCAACCGGTACATGTTACAATTTCAAAGATTATTTCATAAAAAAAATTGAAAATTCTGATGTGAAAAAAAGGAAAGATATACAAACATTACTTTTGTATACACTGAAATATTTCAAAATTTATAAACCACAGGTAATGTTTATGTTGAATTTAAATTCCTGTTGTTTAAATTTGTACAATAAAAACAAATTACTCTATTAGAATTTCATAGTATAGTTATATAAGCATATTTATGGATATCTGAAGTAAATAATGTATAAAAACTTTGATCATTATGGAAAATACCATACAAATAATCTAATATATAGGCTTTAACTCTTCTTATATCTTAAATACAAACCATTAATGGCTAAACACATATTAACTAAAATTTGATTTGATTTTATTAACAGAAAGTACAACACTATCAATCTGAATTTTTTTTTAGAGAATTAACTTTTTTTTTCCCTGGAGATTGTGCTAGAGGATGAATTTAAGTCTTCATTTCAATTTCAAACAAATAATAAAACATTACTTTAATACTTCGATTTTAATCTATTTAGGCATTTTATTTGCTTTTAATAAACACAGTCTTAACATGTCATTACTATTTTATTTAATATTTATCAATGTTTCTATTTTTCAACTAATATTACATTTTTATAATTTAAATTTAATATATAACTTTGAAAAAATCTAATAATAAAATAACTCCATGCATGCTCGAGTCACATGACTAGCAAAATACAAATGCCAAATCCAGTCCAATTTCGTGAGATGCCCTTTGTAAATCAACATAACTTTTTATAACTTGAAAGAATACAGACAACATAGAAGATTGTTTTAATCCTAACAAAAAATGTATTCTATAAAAGGCATAATTACAGAAAAGGGAAAAAAAAAGGAAAACTACAACTAAAAAACTGGACCACCATACTCAAATTATACCTAAAAAATTTGTCACTAGACATTATAATATCCACAACGTAACTATAGAGTTATAGGTTTGAGTAATAGAATCTAGGACCTATTTTGTGGATAAATTTGACAAATATAGAACATAATAACTATTATATTTTAAAGTAATATAGTTTTTCTACCAATATGATAATTTTATTTTATTATTTATTATATCCTGTAGTATATTTTTATCTTAAGAAAGAGAGTTAGGTTAAGTTTAAGAAAATATAGGATAAACTCACTTTCTATATATAATATTTAAAGTTGTAATGGTAATTAAAATATAAAAAAATAATTTTTTATTATTCAAATATATATTTTGAAGAAAAATATTTGCATTAATAGTTTTATAAAATTTAAGAAAAGAATAAAAAATTAAATGTATCATTATAGGTCGAGACCCATCAACCAAAATAAACTTCAATTAATTTTAATAGACAAAATTATGTTTTAGAAAATTAATGAAAAATCGTATATTAATACAAAATTAAGAACAAGAAGTTCTTGTAAATTGATTAACTCACAACATGTCAATGTACACTAAACTATGAAATATAAAAAATTGACTTAACCGTCGGAAGACCTTTTACCATATCCATCTGACACTTACAAGACCTCAGTATTAACAACAATCGCACATAAGAAAATTCTAGATCCAAACAAGAATAAAAAAAAAAAATTTCTGTATAATCTTTTAATATTAATTTTCTGATAATATGTATGATAGTTTTTCATTTAGCATATTTATATATATATATATATATAGTTTTTGTGAGACATAAATTTAAATTATATTATTTATTATAAATTAAATTAAATAATTATTATTTGAATATTTTTAAGATATTACTCATACCTTTAAAATCTCATACTTTTTTTATAATATAAAAAAGAGTTATAGAAATAATAAAAAATATTATATTTAGTTACAACTTATTATTTAAAATAAAATCATGAAAATTTAGAAATAATTTATGTTATATCTTAATTTTGTATGTTGTGTGAATATAATTATTTATCTTATCATAGTTTAGAAAAACATGTAATGCCTGTATAAAACTGCTCCAACAACCATGCACGTGTCATTTCTGATGCGTCACGTTTGTGTGCTCTTATGACAAACACAAACTCAAACCCCACACCACATCCATTATTTTCTTTTCCCAAACAGAACATATTTTTGTCCATTTCTTCCTCCATCTCTATATTTTCCATCTTCTTCTAGAGACCATAAAAGATTAAATTATTCCTCTTGTCACCCTCACTCCTTTGCTTGTCTCTTTTTCTCACTCTTCACTTTTTTATGTCTTGTGTAATGATTCAAGAAAATAAAAGTATTTTCAATTATATATATATATATCAAAAATTATTTTTAATTTTGGATTGTTCAATCAAAATAACATTTTTTCCATGATTTTTTTAACTATATAATATTAAAAAATTATAAAAAAAATGAATACAATATAGATATTTTCGTATTTATGAAGATAGTGAAAAAAAAATGAAAATGCAAAAGTAAATCCCTATAATTTGATTCTTTTCAACCTTTATCTTTGATGTCCGTCCATTTAACGTTCCTATTTGATGTTCATTTAACGTAGTTATTCTTATCCATTCAAATTTCAAACAATGCCAACCCTCGTTTTATCATTCAATTCCAAGGCAGAGATTGAACTACTCCACAAATATTCTAAATTATTAATGCTAAAATCTTTCATTATTCACCTTTAAAAGTTTATTGGGTTGTTTTTGTTATATATATATCACATAATTTTATAACAATAATTATTTTATTAAATTAATATATAACATAAATTACAAATGTCATTATAATTTTTATTGTATATTTTTATTTACATATATTAAAAAAACATTAATTTAAAGTACAATAATTTATAATCTTCTAACAATAATTTATGTTAAAAATGAAAACATTAATTTAAAGTCTGATCATCTTAAAATTTTGTAACAATAAATTCTTCCTTAAATAGAAGAACAAACAAAAATTAGTGTGTATGAGTATATTTGATTCTATTTACAATATATAAGAAGTAAATTTTTGTTAAGTAATTTATTTATTAAATTGTAATAACAATTGAATATATTTTTCTTTTAAAGAATAAATTATATATATTAAAGGATAAATTATTATATATGTAATCATTATTTATAAAAATATAAATTATTTACTTATTTTAAAATAAAATAAATTATTCAATTATTTATTTTATTAAATAAAATAATTATATAAAAAAATGAATAATTTAAATACCGTACACTTTTTTCTTTTGTTAAAAAAATATTATTATTATAATAACTATTGAAATAAAAATATATTATTAAATTATAAAAATATTTCTATGTAAAGTAATTATAAAAATAAATATTTTTTTAATTTTAAATTATATGTAATTTTTTTATTGTGTAGGTGATTTTTTATTGGGAAAATTATTTGAATTTAAAAAATAATAATTATTTAAAGAATAAAACTGTAAAAAATTGGGTTTTTATTTGTTTTTCAAATTCAAATTTTTCATTTTAAAAGAACCACCATCTCTCTAGAAGTTTCTTTTTTTCCCTTCTCTCTTCTCTCTAAGATTTTGACCTCCTTGTTCATCAGTTTGACGATCAGAGTTTACCATTAAACTACTGACAGTGAAGACTACAAGATTGCCCGATCAGAATCTCTAATAGAGTAAGTTCATTTTTGCTCTTCTCCTTAAGTCAAATTTTGAACTTGTTAAGTTTGTCTTTGTCTATATTTTGCATGTGACTCTTTTAGCTTCAAGGTTAATATCTGTTAGCTCAGGATCCTAGTGTCATAGTTAGGTTTTTTTTATCAGGGTTTTGTGGTGCAGATTAAGTTACCTCTAAGCTTTTGGTAGATTTGGAGCTCTTAGTGAGCATATGCTCAAGTTCAGGTAAGGGAAGCTAGTCTAATTCTTTTTTATAGAACCTTAGGTTAGAAGATCTAGATGTGGAGGTGACGTAGTCACCAATTCCAATTTTTATTTGCAGGATTGTATTTTTAAGAGTAAAGTAATATATGAATTGAAATGGTTGATTTTGAATGTTATATTGATTTAAGGGCGAATAAGTTATTGAAAGTGTTTGTGATTAAGAATTGAAAGTGTTTGACTAGTAATACAAATGAGTTGAATTGGATTTGAATAGTTTGTTGAATTACTTAAAATGCGATGTTTGATGAGAATTGGTTGTTTGATCATAGATAATGATTGACTTAGAAAGCTTATATGAGTAAGAATTGTCAATTTAATGTGTAGATTATTAAAATTATGAGTTGAATGACATTTGATTCAACAAGGTAACAATAGCAATATAACATATTTATGCAGATTTTTCTGCATCTGCATATCTCGCTCAAGCGAGTATAGAGTGAAAAATGAGATACTCTCGAGTCCCTTCTCACTCAATTGAGAAGGAATATCGCTCAGACGAGGCCTAAGATGAAATTTTGGGTGTTGTCGGGTTGAATCTCACTCAAGCGAGAGAATTTTCACTTGGGCAAGACTCATTCTCGCTCAAGTGAACAAATTTTCGCTCAAGCTAGATTCTTTGTAAATAGAAAACTTAAAATTTTTATTTTTTCTTTCGAAAGCCCAGTCTATTATTGCATATTGTTTTTAAGTAAAAATTCTAGATCTTATGTAAAAATAGGATTAAAAGAACTTAGTTATGTGTTTTATTGAATTTTGAGATATATTTGAATTGTTTAGGAAAATTTAAAATATAATGTGATTGAATGGTGCATTGATGTGTTACATGAGATATGGAATGATGTGATAGTGTGATCAAGACATAGTATTTTCAGGAAAGGAAATACCGTGTTAAGATTGGTGTTAGGGTGTATCAATTTGTGAGTATCATGTGAATGAGACAATCTTGACTCTACTGATATAATGGAATCACATAGATGAAGTTATTCAGTTGGTGAGCTGAGTTTGAGGTTTGAAAGATATGATCAGAACAAATCAAATGGATTTACCCTGTCATATGAGATGATTATGCGCATGGCTTGGTGGATTTCACAGTGAGTAGTATGACAGGTGCAAGTTTATGGATGCTAATTTCAATACACGAGTTTTTCGGAAGTAGAGTCAAATGTCTATGTGTTGTGAGTCAGTAGAAGTCTGATGTGAAAAAGATAGACACTTGATGGTTATGTGAAAATGCATGACAATTGATGACTTTATGTAGACAATTAAAGTTATAATTATATGAGAAGTTTTTAAAAATAGCTAGTTTATCCTTTGTTTTGTTTTGTGGTTTGTTTTCTTCAATATGTAATGATTTTGTTATTTTTTACAGGGGAGTATATGAGATTGTAGGTGATAGAGCTCCTAGGTGAGCGATCAGATGATGAGATATTTTTATTTTAAATGTTTTGTTTCTAATACTTTATGTATGTATTAAAATTCCTATAAAGAGGAATGTCTTTTGAGATACAATATGAAATATTTATACATGTTTATATGTTAATTAGATATTGCATGTTTAACATATTATCAAATTAGGGATGTTATATATAGTTTATTTTTAATTATTTGATATTAAAGAGATGAATATATGTTTTTTTTAACATTAAAGACTTTATTTTTATTTTTATTTAAAATATATGATAAATATTTTGGTAAGAATTAATAGAAAGATAAAAATACAATGAGTTTATACATAAATGACACTAAGAGTAATTAATGGTAATCTATATTTAATTCATTGTTTATATAAAAAATCTATTGAAAAAAACCTAATTAGTACTTTATTAATATAATATAGTAGTTTTGCTGTGAAGTTTGTATTAATTTGTGAAAGAATTAGTGAAATAAATATTTGATAATTTGTAGTTATTTAACTAAGATTTGGCAAAAAATAAATAAAAAAATAAAATAATATATATATATATATATATATAGATATATATATAGAGAGAGAGAGATATTGGGTTCCTTTTCCGTCCTAAAATATAAAGCTTTTTAATTAAAAAGAAAGTTTGTTGCTAATAATCAAACTAAGTTATTAATTTTTATGTGTTAAGATATGTATGCATATTTTATTATTGCGTTAATAATTTTTAATTTTAGATATATTTATTTATGAATTACATAATTTAATTAATGGATTAATATTTTTAAATTTATGTTATATAGGACATACCACTATAATAAAAATAAATTGTGTATAAAAAATATTAACATATAAATTTTATACAAAAGATATATTAAGTTTTTGTTAGAATAAAAATAACTTACTTATTAAAGTAAAAATAATTTATTAAAGGTGGCAGAAGAAGCGCAATTGTGACAAAAAAGCGTTTCTGATATCGTCTTAGTTAAGAAAGCTGACCCATCTTTCCAAACCAATCGGAATGAATGCGTGACTATTTAGAATTTGCAGTTAAGAAGTTTGGACACTTATTATAAATGGTATATTCATATATTTAAATATTTAATTTAAAAATTATTTATTACATTTTTTTATAATTTTAAAAAGAAAAATATATTAATTTTTTAAAAATTTAAATTTGTTGTATAAATTTTTATTATAATTATAAAAATAAATAAATTATATAATATATAAATTATTGTCATCATATATCACATTTTAAGAATTATACATATTTTTATGTTCGTGTTTATCTCGTATAATATGCTTAAATTTATTTTCTTTTGAAAATTAACTATTTTTCATATTCTAAATAAATTATGTAAGAACAGAAAAATAGTAGTAAATAGCAATTTTAAAAATGTAAAACATATTTTATTAGTGTTATGTTTAGAGATAGAATATCTGATTATATTAAGAATTTAATTCATAACTATTTGATATCACAATATAAAAAATTATAATTAAAAAATAAACCATAACTATTTTTACCAAAAATATAACCTTAAAAATAAACCATTGAATAAAAAGTAAAAAAAAAAACTTTATCTAGATTAAATAATAAATATTTGTATAGAAACTAAAAAGAAGACTATATTTCCGGTACACTGAGAGAGTGTCTTGTTTGCTTAATGTGTTGCCTATGCAACCCAATTTCTTAAAAATGATTGGAAATGATTAGGTCCACGTAAAATATTAGATTATATTTCTATTTAACTTCCGTAACTAAATCTTAAAACCAGTTACACTTTTAATTTTAATATCAAAATTATTCACTTTTAATATATAATTATTTTTCTAAAAACTGAAAATGGCACGTAATATTATATGTCTTCTTAAAATATATAGTAATTATGAAAGGATGTGAATAGCTTATCCCATTTCTCACCAGAAACAATATTTCTCTTTAAAAAAAATAGTTTTATTTTTAATTAGACAGTGAGGCATGGATTGATTGAGACAATGATCACAGTGGGCCACTATTAACGAAGGGAACACCTCAAATAATTTAACATCTTAAAAAATATGAAGTATTATTTATTTGATATTAATTAAGATAATGATTAAGAAAAAGGTGGTGTGAGAATTTAGATTTTTCGCTTGTTTGAATAAAGTGGTTTGGTGATGTATATCCACATATTTGGAGAAAAAAAATAATGAAAAAAAGAAAAGAAAAGAATTGAAAGAGGCACGAGATAAGCATGTCTCTCCCTGGGAGCGTGATTGGCTCACAACATTTAGAGCCTTTGTATAACTATTGAGTTGCATGTTTCAATTCAATGCCCTAACTTTTTTTCTCCCAATAAATCTTCTTTATTGTTTTTGTTTCATTTCTTCCTCTTCTATTAACTATTGGGTATTTTTGTAATTTTCACCACTATCACTTTGAAACATATCCCATTTGTTTAATGTTTAGTGTATAAACTAAATAGCTTTATCTTTATTTTCTACAGAGTGATCTACCCAGATAAAGCTTTATTTATTTTAAATATTTTTATAAAGCTTTATCTTTAATCTTTCCATCATATATAATACAAAAACTCTCCAATATACAAAAACTCTCCAATTAACCGAGTGATAAGTCTTTTCAAAGTTCACTTTAATTATAATTCCTCTTTTCTTTTACTCTTTTCATCTCTCCTATTGTCTCATTAGGAATCATTATCCTATCCAACATCCATTTTCCTTGTATTAATGTTACTTGTGTGTTATTTATTATTTTAGATCAACTTCATTGAATTTTCTTTTTTAAATACAAAAGTCACAAAAGATGCATTACATCTCCTAAAAATATACCCATAAGTATACAAATATTTAACAGCTTTGATGACATATTCTTTTATAATATCTCATTATTCTTGATGAAGCCGAAATTGAATCCATCTGAGTTAAAGACTTTTTTTGTACTTCCACACTAACTCAACCTCTTTGACTTTTAGCTCCTCTATTTTCCTAATGAAGTCCTCATTGTCATTTTCTGTTAAGGATGGAAAATCCACATTTCCCAACTTTACACTCAGTTTAAGTAAGCCACAAAATCTAACCTGGAAAAAATCGATTTTCTACAGCTCCCAATTGTCCCTCTAAATACTCATAAAAACGGGTATATATATAGTGTTACTTTATAGTAAAATCGTTTAATATTTAATGTAATAAGTTATTTATTAATTATATATACTTAATAAATGTCACTATAATTTTTAGTTATCAATATTGGTCAAATAATCTAATTATTGATATCTAGCAATATATATTAGAAACTAAATTCTAAATTTAATTAAATTATATAAAATTTATTTAGTAGATAAGGTTGGTACCCACTTTTATAATTTAGTTTAATTATATTTTTAATTAAAGTAAAATCTTTATCATACCTCTTTACACTGAATACTAGAGATATTAAGATTAAGAAGTAAAGAGTTGATATAAAAAAAAAACACAATTGACTAACAAACGTGAATAAGATAGACTCTCATAAGTTCTAATACCATTTAAAAAAATAAATTGAAGTCTGACTTCACCATACAAAAATTAATTTGTAAAATAAAATTTATTATATTTACAAAATTTGTTGAAAATTTTGAATTTATAACTTGTTTAAAATATTAACCAACCTTTACTTAAAACAATGGTTACTTTTTTCATTTTTATATGATTATGGGTTATCATTGATTTATTGTTTACAGTTAAATAAATTTTAATTTTTAGTTTATATATTTAAAACGTCTATTTTAGTCTTTATACATATTTTATTTTTAGAAATTTGAATAATAATAAAGACTAAAAAAATATTAAAATTATACTAATATAAACTAAAAGGATTAAACTAATATATGTAGAACTAGTAATTTTTTTAATATAAGTTAAAAGAAAAAGTTTATACAATTTATAGAGTGAACAAAAAAAATCAGTATATAATTATTTATTTGTACAAATGAATAAATGATTTAGTAAGCAAACAGGAATAGAATTTGATTAATACTCTGACATCCTTAAGAAAAAAATTATTATTTTAAATTACAAAGAGGATATTTTTTGTTTGGCGAGTTTAAAAATATGACTAGTGAATGTAAAAACGTGTGCATGTTTTGCTGTGGTACTCGTCATAAAGAGAACGGTTACGTGTCATTTTAGCAGTGCCGAGGGTTTATTGTCAACAATGAAAAAAGAGAATGCGACACACAGTTTGGTCCTTTTGAAAAGAAACGCCATTCGATCTCTTTCCCTCTTGTTTCCGGTAGAGTAACCGACACAACCATACAACGTTGAAAACATGATACCACAGCATCCCTTTCAAAGTCCTGAAATGCCCTTCTCTTATTCTTAAACTCTGATGCTAAATTTATTTCAGAAAAAGTGAAGTACAAGAAGAAAACAAGATTGGATAAAAATATCAATTTTATATTTTATTTGAAAAATAAAAAATAAAAAATTTATTCTTGTGAAACTAATGAGAAAGTATCTACTTCCTAAATTACAAATTGTTATTACTTTAAATGTATAGTAAATCATATTAATTATTATTCCTCACAATCAATAATTCCTACAAATATTATGGTTAAATTTTTTTATTTTTTTTTTATCTTTTGATAATATAAGAAAGAGATAAAGAACAATAATAACATGTATAAATGGATAATAAATATTAGAATACAATTTATAATTTGTTATAAATAATTATTATATAATTTATTTATAGTTTAAATTATATAAGTAAACATTTTTTATCAATCTAAATTCTATTTTTCTTTTCATTTTATTTATCTTGTATTTCTATTGTTGTTGTTAATTTGGTTAATGTACTCTCCATATACATTATTGGAATCCTCTATAACTGAGTACATATTAATCGAGAAAACCACTGATAGCCGAACACCGACACTAGCGTTGGAGTAGCTATCCCTACTCTGACCTAGGTATTACGAAGTGAACTTTAAGTCTAATTCAACCCCATAAAACCGGTTTTTGGGGTGAGGTTTGCACCCACTTATATACAATGAATTGTCCTCATCGTTAATCAATGTGAGATCTCCAACACACCCCCCTCACGCCGAGAGTGACAGCTCGTGCGTGGGATAACATATGATAGGTGGTCCGATAACGGCCCGATAGCGGGTGGCCTGATAAGTCCAACAAATACGCGTTAGGATAGGCTCGAAATGGCTCTGATACCATATTACGAAGTGAACTTTAAGCCTAACTCAACTCCATAAAACCGACACTTGGGGTGAGGTTTGCACCCACTTATATACAATGAATTGTCTTCATCTCTAATCGATGTTGGATCTCCGACACTAGGAGAGACCGAAATCGAGACATGGGAAAAATCGAATACCGAATAAGAGACGCATAACAGAGAATATTCACTCTGTAGCGACAAGACCTTCCCGACCTATAAAAAACAATTGATATTTGACTTTTAATCCTACCAAACTGTAAACAATTTGGATGAGAAAGGTTAGAGGATTTTCCTAGTTTATCGACCAAGAGAAACAAATAAAAAAGATAAACAAAATTCTAGATATAATAACTAATGAATAATGTTATAGAGAGGAGAAAATGAGCATATATATTTATAATAACTCAACACTAAATATAATTATAAGAAAGAAAATTAATGAATTCACAAGGAAAACCAAAGGAAGGAAACCATAAAGGAGGCAACCGTCAAGGAGAAACATTTTGGATCTTCTTTTCTTGCTGTCAATGCTTGTAATGACCACAATGAGTGACTAATTATTTTATTTGGGATTGGGAGTAATATGTTCAAACTCTAATATATTGAGATGATATTTATCTATAATATCCAATTCTTGATTATGGATAAAAAAAATATAAATATTCTAATTTTTTGTTTATTATATTTTGAATTGAATAAAAAAATAGTTGATATTTTGCACAGCTATAACAGAGGGAATAAACATGTTTTTTTAGATTTTATGTTTTCCTATCAAATTTAGTGGAAGTTTCTATAGTTTTATGTTGATAAATTTGGTCTTAAACTTTAAAACGACATGATCTTGGTGAATAGTCTCAAGTATAAAAACTTAATATTGCAACAATTCAAGAAAATAAAAATTTAAGCATACAAAGATGGATAAATTTATGATATTTTAAGGATCACTAGTTGTATTAGTTATAGAGATGTAAATAGAAAGACAAATTTTCAAATTTTGTAGATTAAAATAAGATAAATTAATATAATCCAAAGTTCAACCAAAATTATAAGGACTGAGGAGGAAAATGAAGGGAGAAAAAACATTCACAAAAATTAGGTGAGACTAGAGATAAATTCTTTCTTATTAATAATTGGGTGAGACTAGAGATAAACTCTTTCTTATTAATAAGATAAAGAAAAATATTGCACGGGAGAAGAAAATGGTAAACAATATGAAATATTGAAATTATCAACCTTTAAGTGTAAAAAACTTCACCACATCAAATTAGAATGTTCATGTTATTATAATAACTTATAAGATTTTTTTTAGAAGATAGAGGAATAATGCGACTTATTATTACAATTTTTAAGTATAGTTGTTATCGTATGTCATTTATCTATTTCGTGTCCAATATTTTTCCATTTTTTTTCATGTACATGATTGTTTTCTTCTCTTCTCATTCACTTATTTTCTACGCCAGTGATGATGCTTATTATCATCCTCTCTCTAATTGTGCTTTTATTCTCTTTCTCTACCTCCATTTAAGTTCTGCTGCTTTTCTTCTCTCTCGCCACTCTTTTGCATTGGAGTTCTTCCTCATTGTCACTCTTTCTCCAAGTTAGTATATTGATATTGGATCCTAGAATGTTCAACCCTTGACAAAGTTATAGGAAATCGAAAAATAGATTGTTGTTATCTTATGTCAACTGAAGATATTTTTTCTTTGTCATTTTTTAGACAATATGGTACACTTGTTTGTTCATCTTGTAAGAGAAATTAGATTGTGTGGATCAATTTATGTAAGATGGATGTATCTAGTTATTGACAAATAAAGATTTTGAAAAGATATGTGAAGAATTAATATTGTCCAAAAGATTCTATTACCGAATTATACATTATAAAAGAAGCTGTTAAGTTTTGTTCAAAGTACATGACAAAATTAAATTCTATAGGAGTTCATGACAAATTTTGACACTCTTAACTATCAATAAGTAAGTACTCACGATGTGTACCATGATAACCAAATCTAAGGAAGAAGTTATTGAGACACATTTGTATGTAGTGAAAAACACTAATGATGTAATATCATACTTATATGCACACAAAGACAATGTGAAAGAGAATGATCCAAGACAATTGGAGAAGTGGGTGTTGGTAGAGCATAACAAGGCTTTCATGACATGGTCTAAAGAGTGAATCGTGAATGATTTTACAACATTTGAAACATTAACATAACTTCAAAATATGGACTAAATTTTGATGTCTTATGTTGTTGTAGATAAAAAATAATAATTGTTCATTTTGTACTAAGTGTTACGATGACAAAAGTACATTGCAAAATAGTGAAGTCAAAGTAGTTTTCTATTTCAAAATTATCAAAATCTAATTGTTGGATTAATGTTGTATTATGATGCTATTGAAGATATTTAAGAGGTTGATTATATTAAGTTTATGTACTTATCTTCAAATGTAAACAGATTGATAGTAAGACCAATGTGAAAATCAATGAATAAAAATTGATATTGGTTGACTTTTGGAAGATATGATATAAGGATGAACCATTTATCATGCCATATCAAGCTTCAAAAAGACCCTACGTTCGAAAACTAGTCTATGGTTCTTTACAAAAAGTAGATAATGCTAATGATAATCAACATTATAATCTTGATATTTATGAAGCTCAATCACTTAAAATATTAATAATTAATAGAGAGCATGATGATGGTGTAAATGATGCACATGTCACTCAAAATGACTATAATGAAGGAGAATATGTGTGTGTATGGATAATTGTTCATTATTTTGTAAATCATCCTAACTTCAAGATGATAAAGAAATATGTAATATTGTTGACATTTTTTATTTTTTATTTCTTAACAAGAGTCGTTGATAATTAAGCGTTTTCCACTTTTGACATGACCTCCATAAAATATGGTAGATGATTTATTATATTAAGGTCCCTATCAATGAGAAGAGTTAATGGTGAAATGACACCATTGTCATTGACATCAACACTAGTATGACTTGTAAGTCAAATATGAAATTTTTTAGTAGTTATCTCAGGTATTGGATTAAAATAAAATTTATATCTTGATCCTAGTTTGGGATCATGTTACTGAGCAAGAGAAGAATATGATATGGCATGATGTTTTGATGAATGTTTGTGCATATTTATGTTTATTTTAATCTTAGAGAGTTTATTTGTATGAATTATTGATATGTTATGATTTCTAAATCCATATGCATTATAATTTTCCTAATGTGGGAACATTGAGATCAAAGGTTTTTTTTCCGACGAAAATATAATTTCATCTGCTTAAGTCAAAATTGACCACAACTTATGTATTTGGTATAAGGAAAATTAAAAATATATATTCCAAGTACATGTGGATTAGTGAAAACACTTGACAAAGGTTTATTTTGAGCTAACTACATATGATAAGTGAGAAATTTGTACATTTTATGTTGTTTTGCAAGGGATGTTATGTATAATTTTTTTTTATTAACTAATACATAAATATTATCTTAATGTTGACACGATGTTAGGAAGAAACGATAGTTAATTTAGGCACTTCACTTATTGTCATGTAAGGGTTATCATAATTGAACAAAAGATAATAAAAGAAAAACAAAAAGTTGTGGTTCCTTTTATCAGAGATGTTATGTCAATTTAATATCCATCACCACTTTCTTGCCACGAGAAATGGAAGCAAACCCATATAAATTCTCAAAGACATTTTGTTTTTTATGATTCACATCAATTTACTGAGCAGATTGTAAGTATGTTTAAACTAATTATCCTTATATATATATATATATATATTGTTTAAATCAATAATATCTTTTGGTTATGTTGTGTGATTCCTTGATTGAGAAAACCATTTAGGACACTTTTACTCCTCATATTCATGAGGATATATTTGTTACTGCCATTCGACAACCTAAGCACTTTAGTAATGTTCGTACGATTGAATATGGTGTGAGGATTCAATCATACTTTGGAGCTTCATCGTACAAATCCATTATCTCTATGAAACTCAGAGAGAAGTTCATAGTTGAGGTAACCGATCAAGAAAAAGGTCACTCAAGAGGTGACACAAAACTTCATGCAAGAGTTTGACATGTTGATGAAGACCTTAGGGCTCTCACAACAAACACTTGTTGCAATATTACCTAAAGTGTCTCCTATAAATAGAGTGAACACTAACGAGTTTGTGTTGTTGTTGATCCATTGAAGGATGACATTGCCTCCATAAACCAATGTAAGTTGTACATTAATGACAATTCTCCCCCTAATTAGTAGTCTTTGGAAAGACCTTTGAAGGACCATCGTGTTACATAGTGTGCATCTTCTCTCTCATGGTGAAAGTGATTCTTGAGAAGGTCCGTCGTGGTGATGTTGAAGTTCCGGACTCAACATTTGAGGAGGTTGCTATTGAAATATAATTGTCAACTTTATATATTGTCAACTTTAAGACAAAAAGTTGAATTGAGACAATAAAAATACTTTGATTTTTTTTTCATAATATAAAGTCTAATAGATGTTAAAATGGAGTTTTTTTTAATAATTTTAATAAAAATTTAAAAATGATTTCATTAAAAACTTTTATGAAACAACTAAAATCCTATACATGTATAATAGAAAATACAATAAACATTTTCTCCTTTACTATTATAACTTTTTACTACTTATGACTTATAATAAATATTTTATTCTCTTAGGTATAGGAAGATGCTTTAGATATTTAAACACTAATACAAACATATTATTATCTTTTAAGCTTACAAACATTAATTTATACAAACATTTAACGAAATTTTTTAAATTAAATAACTACAATTTAAAAAAAAAAAACACATGTATTTTGAGTTAATTTTAGAGTTTTTTAACTCACCAATTTATTTTTCTTAACTAGTTCAATTAAGGTTTTTCTTATTACCATGGACAACTTTTTCCTTTTTTGTTAATATAATATAATTTGTATATAATTTTTTTGTGTGAAAAATATAACTTTCATAAATGTATAAAAGGATGAGCAAATATAATAATGTACCATTTAAACACATTTTTATTATCTTTATTATTTTATTAAAGTTATCTTTGCTCCTCCTTTCATACAATTTTTTCACGCAAAAATTTATACACTACTTATATAAAATCATATTATACATTAATATTATTATTTACATAAACTATATATTAATATTTTTTAAATCAAATATGTAAATATAAAATTTTTATTTATTAAATAACCAAATCAATATATTACATAACTTACCATATAATTTTAATTAATTTTAACTATAATTAAAAAAATATATACATTATATTTTTAATTTAAAAACATGAATATTTAAAAAAATTTGACTTACATAAAACTCATGTTAATGTGACACGATTTCAATTTAAATAATATTACACAAAAGTAATGTAGGGTGAATAGGGGTAACAACTTCAGTATAATATGATTTGAACAAAAGTTATGTCACATTAAACTTTAATTTAAAAAAAATTAACCTAATAAAAAAAGTGTTATCTTGTCAGGACTTTGTTCTTAGTACAAAAATTGTACCCTAACACAATTTCAAGTTGGCATCACTAAAATTATACACTTTTGATACAACTTATCTAGAATAAAATCATGCTACGTTAGCATGATTTATCCTAATTTGTAATTCTTTTAAAAATAACCTCATTTTAATAAAATAAAAAAAAAATTTGTTTATAATGTAAAAAAACCTTCAATTGATTCTATCATAGTTACAATAAAATTTATATTTTGGAGAAATTTAAACTAAAAACTAAACCAATTCTCAAACTATTGAACTGACTAATTTATTGTCCTTTTACCAAATATTTTTTCAACCAACCACTAGTATTTTTGTTTACTTATTTTTCCTAATAACTAACCAAATATTATTTCTTACAAATCCTATTCAGAGACCAATTCTTTTTCCCTTATAATAGGTTACGCTTATTGACAATATAATTGCTAGGAGATAAAATTTCTTGTTATAGTTAATTACTCATTTAGTAAATTTAAATATTTAGTCACTTCTTAATAATGTTATGAGTTAGTATAAATAAGAGTATAGTGATTTTTTTGTCTTTTACCATTTTAATTAACAAAACAATTTACTTTTCTTGATAGTTTTTTTTATTGTGTTTTGAGCTTATAACATGTGATCAAATCAAATGAGTGCGAATTGCATATAGACGGATCACCAAGAACATTGTAAATTTTTAAAATAGGAAAATAATAGCTCTAAAAATAAGGGACAATGTAATGTATTACAACATTTGTAAATTTTCTTACAAAATAAATTTAAAAATACATATTCAAACGTAGAAAAAAGTTTTTTTTTTCACTATGCCTAACTTTCAAATATATTTTCCTTTTCAAATTGCCATTAATTTTTTTTTTTTACCGAATGAGTTAAATACAAATTAATTGACTATTTTATACTTGATACATTTTTGCGGAAAGATTCACTTGATTATTAGTAAAGTTGTTTTAGTACCTCACAATTTTATATTCTAAAATAAGTAAATAACCAATTTATTTATTGAAAGACTGAAGTAATGATTAATAAGTTCACAAATAAATGTTTTATGTAAATAAGTGGTTGAATAATATACTCCTCTTCGATATTATGTTGGTAAGTGAATTCTAGTTATGGAGTGAAATGAGATTTAGATGCTTATAAATTGATCTTTGAGTAATTTAATATCTTACTTTTTAATATCTTCTTAAAGAGCAACTCATAAACCTAAAGTTCTCATTGCAGTGGACAATCCTTTTTCCCATGTTCAACCATAATATTTACATTAATATAATTTCATAATATGAATATATCAACTAATTATATTGAAGGATTTTCTAACAATATTGGAGATTTCAAAAAGGGAAAAAAATTGAAAAACATAATATTCAAGAACATGTAAACAAAAATAATATTAAAGAATCAATTTACGTGAAAAAGCAATAAAATTCCTATTAACTGCCCTCTCTATTTCACGAAACAAATTAAATATTTACTCAGAGTGAAATCTTCGACTAAAACTTAATAAAGCTGAGAAAATTTAAAACAAATCACACTTAGAAACATGAACACAAAAAAAATTAAATAAACCTTCATTACCAACGATTATGTCAATGATCAAAACTATGAAACATTTTTAAGCTCTTTATATTCTTTGAACATTTTTCACACGATTCAATTTCTAATATAAGAATAAATATGATAAAGTAAATAATTACACAATAGTATTTTAATTGCACAAAATCTTTTATTGGATAAAAGTTAAAAAATCTTTTTACTGTCATTAAATTTTAATTAAATTACAAAATGGCACTTAATATATGATTAAAAAAACTTATCGTAAGGCAATGATAACAAATCCAAAATTTGAATGCGTATGCGAGGTTTGTCTTTTATTTGAATGTGATGACAAGTTAAAAATAGAAAAATATATAATTAATTTAATACGTTAAAAATAAAATATTTAGTAAAATATATTTATATATTATATTTAGGAAAACCCATTTAAAAATTATATTTATACTAATAGAATAGAATAACATTTACTAACATGTTGGACTTTGACAAAAATAAAATTAATAAATAGGCTGACGTTATGTTTTATTATTTAAGTAAATTAATAATAATTAAATAGATTAAACATATTTGATGTCTGTTTTTCATATACAGGGTATGCCAATTTTAAGAGATTAGTCTAAAGAGTATAACAAAACAAAATATTAGATGATGCATGATAAGTTTAGTTTTGATTTATCTTTCTGAAATTAGATAATTATAATAAGGGTTTAGTAGAAGAGAGATGAATATAAAATACTTAAAAAGACGTGTTAGAAAATTATAATACTAAAAAGGATACATACTGAAGTTGATACGAGTTCTTTTGTTCTAGAAATAAATATTAAAAAGATAAGATGTTTTAAAAAAAAGATGAATAAATTATTTAAAAGTATGAAAAAGCAATCCAAAATCACGAAAATCACTTGGTGGAGATTACCGTGTTTAACGGAGGGTATTCCCGTCCGAGAAATAGCAGTGATGAAGCTAAAAGGGAACAATGGCGGAAGAAAAGGAAAGTGAATAGAGGCCTCAAAAATCTCAAAAACCCTCTCTCTGTCTATCTCTCTCTATATCTCTGTCTCTGTCTCACTCACTCACTCATTCACCCACCCACACACATACACTCAAACTTCACTCTGGAACCTTCATCCATTCATCATTGAAGGGCAGAACAAGTAATTTGACCCAAGAAATGGCGACTCATCATCTTCCCGACCACTTCAAGTGTCCAATTTCCCTAGAAATAATGTCGGACCCCGTAATCCTCTCGTCGGGTCACACCTTCGACCGTTCCTCAATCCAACGTTGGCTAGACGCAGGCTACAGAACATGTCCAATTACCAAATTGCCCCTCCCCGACCAACCTTCCCTCATTCCCAACCACGCGCTCCGAAGCTTAATCTCCAACTACACCCTTCTACCCCCTCTCCACCAAACCATTTCCCAACCCCAAACCCTAATTTCCACCCTCACCTCTCCCTCTTCTTCCTCCGATTCCAAAATCGATTCCCTCCGCCATCTCACGCGCCTCTCCAAGCGCGACTGCGCCTTCCGCCGCCACCTCGCCGACTCCGCAGCCGTCCCCGCCGTCCTCGCCGCCGTCGTCGACCCCGCTCTCCAGGAGAAGGCGCTGCTGCTTCTCCTTAACCTCACCCTCGACGACGACTCCAAGGTTGGACTCGTCGCCGAGGGCGTCGTCGCGCGCCTCGTCGCCGTTCTCCTCAACGCGCCGCCTGACTGCCGCGCCGTGGCGGCCACCATCGTCACCAGCCTCTCTGTTGTCGAGGTCAACAGGGCCACCATCGGCGCTTTCCCGGCGGCGATCGCGGCGCTCGTGGCGATTCTCCGTGACGGCAAAGGGAGGGAGAGGAAGGAGGCCGCCACCGCGCTCTACGCGCTCTGTTCCTTTCCGGATAACCGGAGAAGAGCAGTGAATTGCGGCGCGGTGCCGATTCTGCTTCGGAACGTAGAAATTGGATTGGAACGGTGCGTTGAGGTAATTGGCGTTCTGGCGAAGTGTAAGGAAGGGAGAGAGCAAATGGAAGGTTATAACGGTTGTGTTCAGATTCTGGCTCGCGTTTTGAGGAACGGAAGCTCCAGGGGGGTTCAGTATGCGCTTTTCGCACTTACTTCGCTTTGCTTGTATAGCCAGCGAATGGTGCTGTTGGCTCAGGAAGAAGGTGTTCTGGAAGCTTCTATTGTATTCGTGGAAGATGATAATGAGAAAGTGAGGAGGAATGCGTGTAATTTGATTCGGGCTCTCCGTGGCAACAACAGCAACCACGATCGGGTGGACTGAGGATGGAAAATGAATGGAACTGGGAAGTATGAAGTATCAGTTTTGATGGGAAGAAAGATTTGTTTGTCTCTCCTCAGTGGAGGTGAGTTGTTGTTTTTTGTTTATTGGTTCTGCCATGTTGGGTGGGTCCTCTGTACAAAATGGAAAGAAGATCATTTTTTTTGTTTTGAATGTGATAGGGTTCTTTTGTATGTTGTATATTGAATAATGATGATGGGCTAGCTCTCGGGTGTTAGTTTAGCTGTTTTGAATGGGAAAGTTAAATCCTTTGAATTGTAGTGCTTCATACTTAGAACATTTCTTCTGGTTTCTTCGTAATTTTACTGCACTGGTTTCATTCTTAACATCTTGATTTTAACATCCAAGTTGTGTTTTTTTTTTCTGTCTTTCCTTCATATGTAAGTAGTAGTTCTATTACTGTTTCATTTATGAATAGTTTGAATGAACAAAAAAAATGTGTTTGAAATGTAGCTTGAATTTAGGATATGATTTTGAAATGTTATGTTTCCAGATTTTTATTTCTCCACTGCTTTCCTACCCAAAAATAAATTAAATTTCAAACTAAAATTTTAATTTCATCCATATGCATACTTTTTTCTTGTTTCCTGAATCAAACATAAATGTGCATTTCAATAAATTTAGAGACAAAACCTGGCAGGCTAGAATTTAAAGTCAAATTTGTAAAGACTTATGAGACATGGTTTTCATTGAGCCATAATTGCCTTGGATGGTTGATTTTGACCGGAAGGCTCTATTCTTTATTGTTTATGTTAATAGGAATCAGCATTCTTTTACTTGTGAGTTATGTTTTAACTGGGAGGATATTGAGTTGCAAGTTAGTGTTCTTTTCATTTTTCACCCTTAAAATGTGTTCAGCAACCCAGTCATTCCTACAATATCCATTGCAATTAAAATATCTTGTTCTTTTGAATTGTGACTTGCATGTACAGTTTAAGCATTCAGTTTTATGTCCTTCATCATTTTATTGCACACAAATATGACTATTTCTGGACTTTGAATTGTTTTTTGCATATGAATATGTACATGTATTGAATAAATTCCTAATAAATGAAGTTTTAGAAATCCATCCGACCTAGTTAGTGCTCTATTTTTAATATTTGTAAGATGCCAAAGTTTTAATGTTTGTGTTCAGCAACAAATGACGAGTTGGTCTACCAATTTGGGAAAATATGTTTATTTTATCATGATGTATGCAACTAAATGTTCAGTTTATCCGTCTTTTTCAGATACCAACAAACAAAATACGTAAGTTCAAAAGCCATCCCTACTAATATCATATGGACATGAACATAAAAGGTCATAAGAAAACATCTTTAACCGTCAAATACACTGGTTGTAAAAGTACTTCAAAGTAGTGATTTATGTTTAATGGTTCTATACCAGTGGTTGTCAGTTTACTTCGATTTTCTATCAACTTTCTCTTTTAAATGGATTTTGCTCTGATTGCTGTTCGATATATAAGAATTGAGAAAGTAATGCTGAGTGCTTCTGAGACAGGTAATTAGGGATCCCTAGCTTCTACCCCTCTTCCATTTTTTTAAAAATTTGATTAATTGGTGTGTTTTACTATAGGGTTGTGACTTTTATGGAACATTTAATATTATTTTTACTCTCAAGATGAGGTAGCTACTTGAAATGGGAGGGGGACTGATGGGTTAGTCCGAAGCATTTTCAGTATTTTGCTAAATTCTTTACACGATATGTTGACCAATTGGGTAAGGACCCTGTATATCATGTCATCAGTAGTGCTGCTTTATTAATATTTAAGTATTTTGAATGGTGGTTGGCATGTAGCATTGAGAACTTCATCCATGCAATAAAATTGCTTTTATCCATTAATAAAATGCGTTGTCTTGGAGTAAGGGAAGAGTTATGAATAATTGGTCCCTGCACAACTTATTCTATCCTTACAACAAAAAATTACTTCCTGCAATATATTAGTACTGCAAACATTTTTTCCCCAATTGAGTACACTGACACGGGTTTCAGTGGTCTGTACCCATACCATGTTGTTAATATTAGTTTTAATAACAAGTTTTTAGTCCATAGAAAGACTTCTGTTCGCTCTAATTATGTGTTAATTCTCTATCAGTTGTGATATTGTTAAAGTTGATCAGAAATACTAATTGAAGATTGAGGATGTGCTGAGGGTATAAATTCATAGTTTTTTCCAATATGCATCCCATCTAGCTCTTAAAGTTTGGTTGGCTGATATAATGGAAAATTGCATCATAAAGTTTTCTGATTTCCCTACACATAAATATCTATGCATGCTTCTCCACCTGTTAAAGGGAGGTTACCAAATGGTTAAATTTCAACAGATAACACCGGGCAAGTTGCTACTTTGTTCGGTTTTGTAGTGTGGATAGCCAAACAATTTTGTGTTTCCAAGATGGTATTTGGCAGGTAATTTGGTCTGACGTGAAACCTGAAGTCGTTACTGCAGGTTGTTTAATGTCCTGCTTTGACAATATTGATGCAGAATTTAGTGCAATGGTTTTATTACAGGGCATACGATTCTCAGCGAATTTATTTTTGATTCACTTTATACGAGTTTTTACTCTAGTGGTGTGTATTACACTATGGAACACCATTTTATGTCGATTCATCTGTCCCAATATTGGTTTGGTCAGCACACTTTTTGTGGCATTTGGTATTTGGTACCTTTCTACACATATCTTGATTCTTTTCATATCCCTCGCCTCTTCCTTTTTTGATTGTTTCTGGGTTTTCATTTTCTTAACGATTCCCTGCAGGAGAGGGCAACGGGGTTTATGAAATCATTCTTATTATATTAAAAGACTTGTCTTAAACTGATCTAGATGTATTTGGGATTAAGAACATAAAACCATTTTAATACAAAACTCTATGATAATATATAGCAGTAGCATCGGATCATGGTTGCAATGATTATTATAAAACCCTTAACAATCCGTTTGGCTTTACATTACAATAAACAATGTGTAGCCCACGAATCTAGGTGATAGGTAGCTGCTATGTGAACCGTGTGGAGTGTTTTATCCGCCTGCGTAGAATTTTCTCTCAAATTCTTTTACATTATCTCGTCACGTCTCAGATGCTTCCAGGATTAGAAAATTATAATTTAGCTCTTAACTTTTAGTTTGAGTGTACGTTTCCATGTACAGTTTAATTGAGGATTGCTTTTCTGTCACACTTCACATCATAAAATTATTTTCTTAGTGGATTTATCTGACTTTTCAAATGACACTTGAAATAGGGTTTAAATTTATTATCATTATTTTTTTATCAAATAAAGCTCTTGTTAAATGAATGCAAGACATTTTAAAGATGGTCTAATTCAAATGAGTAGAAAAAGTTTGTATGATTGGTAAGTTATTTTCACGAACTCTCTATATTTATAAAATAAAAACAATTTTCATAGAAAAAATGTAAATATTATTTTATTTTTTATTCATCACTTAGATCAATATTTAATTTTATGAAAATTTTGTATTTTAGGAATTTAGTTTAAAAATTCAGTTAACAATTAGATTTTTAGTTTTTATTTATTTAGTTAACTGCAGAACCAATATTTGTTAATTATATATATATATATGTATGTATTGCATATATATATATATATATATATATAATATGTGAACCAGGAAAAGATTTAGCCAGCGAGGATTTTGATAAAAGGTTATTTAAAATTTTCACAATATGTATTCCAGGACTAAATTTTAAGGTGGCAAAGTGAACTTTTATTTATTTATACTGTCATATAGAGATGATATGATACAATTTCTTAGAATTATTTTTTGTCATTTTTAATTAGATAATTTTATCTTTTATTAAATTAAAACAACTTATTATTTACTCTTTTAATGAAAAGTTATTGTATAATTCTTCCACTAAAAAATTTTATAAAACTCCTTAGTTTATTTATATAAATTTATATTTTTAATGTTTAAAAATATCGATATACAATGCATGTATAAGGTTATCTTATTCTATAAACTCATAATTTATTTTTATGAATTTCGCTATACCACATCATTTTACGATGTTCGTGTTGTTTTTATTGGATTAGAAAAGTCTTATAAGATAAACTTATTAATGCTTCATTTGGCAAGCTTTTGTTTAGGATGTTAAATTTGATGTTATATGATCCTAATCTAATTAGCTTCTAGGCACTAAACTTATGATACTAGTTACTATCTCTACCATAAAATGGCTATAAATAATATAATATTAATTTTGTTTGTAAATAACAGTAACAGATAGTATAATTTTACATTGACAATCTTTTCTTCTTGAGTGTGTAAAACTACTTTAAGTATTAATTGAAGTCTTTGTGGTTGGGAAAGAACTTAAAAGCTCTAGCTATCAAACCCTATTTAGAGCTATCTAATCTGCCATACCACCATTGTTGTAACTCACAATTGTAGTAAATTTCATGTTATTGTTATTTTTCTTTCTTAAAACAGTACATAGAGTGTTGAGAAGGAGCATATCATTAATAAAATTGATCCGTCATAAATATGCATTTTCAATTTCATATCTCTTGAGTTAATGTCACTCCCTTTTTTCATAAGTGCACTCAACTTTAAAATGTAGAAAATTCCTCAAGTAACTTAATTCTAACTCTTAATTAATTTTTTTCAACTACTTTCCTCATCCCTACCCCTCCATCTCAAATATTCTTTTTTTTTTTAACTAGCAAAGTTGGAAAAAAAGAATTCTCCAACTAAGATAATGTGTTATTTAATGACTGAAATAACATCATTTGGAGTGTTCGACTAAAGTTTAGTTATTAGGAACCAAATTTTGTCAAAAAATCGGCTGTAATTTTGTTTCCAGGAAATTGGTTTCTTTTGAAAAAACAAAAAGTGATATGTTTTAGAATTAACTAAGAAATTTTTAATAAATATTATATAGAATTTATTAATATAGTAATAATTCTAATTAATAAATTGTTAATAATTTTTTAGATTAGAGAAAAGTTAAGCATGATTAATATTAGTATTCGTATTTATAGTAATAAGCAAAATTTTATTTTAAAATAAACTGAAAAATTCAAAATATAATATAAATTAAAACAAAATATTGTGAAATTAAATTTATAATAAAAAACTAGTAACTTAATAATTATTTACACTAAATCTACAGAATTATACTTAATATTAAGTATTTATTAAAAATATCAATATAAAATTTAATTTTATTACAAATAAATTTTTTGGCGTAGTGATTATTAATAAAAATATTGTTATTGGTTGGGATTTTGTAATTTTTATTAATAATTTGGAATATATGAAATTTATACTTAATTTATGGAAGAGATAAAAAATAAGTTGTCATTAAAAATTATTAGTAGCGAGCATAATTTTACTTATACTTACAAATTTTAATAATAGTTTTCTTGGACTATAGTTATAAACAAATTCATTGTTTTAAATAAGATTAATGTAATTAAGTTTATTTGGCCCATAACTGATATTTTTATTAAATCTAAAAGTTTTGTCGTAGTAGACCGTCTAACTAGACGATCTAGTGATTACATTGAGTAGACGATCCAACGAATTATCTTTCAAGACTTAATTGAAGAAAGTACCCTAACAACGTCAAGTATAACGAAGAGGAATGTGTAAAAAGAGTATGATACAAACAATATAGACTAGACGATTTGGTAAACAATTTGAAAGAAACGTCGACCATTGCAAATGAGCCTGATCAAGCCAAAGTCCAAGCTGTTTCTCTGAATCAAACAAGGAATGAAATATGAGTAGAAGAAGAAGAGAATAAAATTTACAAAATCTTAGAAATAGAATTGGAGGCAAATCATATGCAAAAATGTGAAGAAACTAAGTTTGTGTTAAAATAAGGAACAAAATTCAAATTTTTTGGAAAGTTAGTAACCGAGAGACTGGAAACAATATATGGACCAAAATATAATTATGAGATACTTGGATTAAAAAAAACCTATAAAAAGATATGTATCGGTTGATACCGGATGAGTCAGTCTCGACCGGGGTGACCGACCGCCCGAGTCAAAGAATACCTCAAGACTTGCAATAACTGGTAGTAACGACAATTACATTAGCACGTAATGAGTCATAATTCGTATCCTGGAATACGCAGGAAACATCTTCGACAAATAAGTTACAAACTGATTAACTGAAAGATGACACAAATATTTTTCAGATATTCCAACATACCTATATACCAATATACCTTCCTATTAATCAGGGATCATGATGCACATCAACGAATAACTGGAATCCGACCCATCATTATAAGGGTCAACGACCAAATGCTATAAATAAACCCTTTGCGGAGGTGTAAGGTACGCTTTTATTAATTACCAACATACACTCTTTATACATAGTACTTACTTGACATCTGAGTGCCTTTTTCAGGTCCACCCCGACCGAGCATCAACATTTGAGGAAGGAGACTTAGAGGAAGAAGTAAGAGGATCACCGACACCTCAGTAATTGTACGACCAGTCTCAGGTACTATCTAGGCCATTTTTGTCTATACAGGTACAAGATGCAAATTTCCGGGAGAAAGAATCAAACTTCACCCAATGAAATATGTTCAAAAAACAAAGCATCTTTGTTTTCTTCTTTGTAATTATTTTGTTTTGCTTTCGTATGAAAGACTAAACTCTCTTGTGTTGATTCTCTTGTAATTTTACAATGCATTTTGAGGTTTTTTGCAATTAAAGTTTGTTGTTCAATATATGTAACAAACTGTTAGACGATCTAGTTTTTTTTAGTTTTAATTTCTATTTTGGAAATTGTTTTTGAACGCATGTTGATGATTCAATTCTATCTTTAATTGAAACTCTTATTTAATTTGTATTATTCTGAATAATCTCTTGGATGCATGATTCAAGAGGTAAAAAACTAAAAATTTTATGAGTAGATACACGGAGACAAGTAGGATACTAAATGAATTAGTGGAACATATTTCTTTAATTAGAATCTATTGTTTTGATTGACACATATGGTCAATTCAATCCTATTTGGATGATTGAATGAATGATACATATAAATTGATTGATGAAGGATTTACTATTAAAAAAACTTGACATGTTCTTTAATATTTTGATTTTCCACTTTACTTTTTACATAACAATATCAACCCTCTTAGTTTCCTATTATTATTAACCCTTATTTGTGTTGTACATGAACATGTGGGCTACAATGAAATCAGTTCCACATATTTTAATTTTTAGGTGAACTGATGTATTCAATGCACTGTCATAGAGGACATTGTTCTATGTTGTAGAAGTCTTCACCCATGAACAATAAATCACATGAATCAATGAATTGAATAAGAACATATTAGGTAGTGGATGAAGAACCACCTTTTTCTTTTTACACATTTATCCACATCTTAATGAGACTTGGTTACAAGATTCTACAACGGTAAGACAAGCATTTGAGTTCACATTTTATGTGAAACTGATTTCTTAGGCTTAGAGTCATCATCCCATTATTCATCGATTAGCATTTGCGTAACTACTTTGATTTTTGGAGGAAGAAGCACTCCAAGTTGTCACAAAAGTATAAATCATTACAACAACTAAAAACAAAGTACTTCTTAAGTTAAGTTTAGTAGTGTACACACATTATTCACATACCTACGCAACAAAAGAAACCAAATTATCAATCATCATATATACGCGTCAAAAAGCAAAAGAGTGTATTAGAAGTTGGAACCGTTCAAATTACAATGGCTACTATATGAAATAAAGTAACATAAAAATTATTTTGAGATAAATATAGTGCGAAATCATTCTCTCAAACTCTTTATTTATATATATATATATATATATATATATATATATATATATATATATATATATATATATATATATATATTTTTTTATATAAATAT
>Ga0123342_1002292_pt1 | contig 31848 bp, 12 predicted proteins | sample Turbeawhitnodule_FD_89960 | JGI IMG/M metagenome (GOLD analysis project Ga0123342, IMG submission 89960) | Root nodule microbial communities of legume samples collected from Mexico - Turtle bean Mexico white nodule | ecosystem: Host-associated > Plants > Roots > Nodule | place: Mexico: Nepantla... | reverse complement strand
TGGGTTGCTTAAAGACTTGGGAGTTGGTCAGAAACAACTTGAGTTATATTCTGACAGTCAGAGTGCTATTCATTTAGCAAAGAATCAAGTCTTTCATGCACAGACGAAACACATTGATGTTCGCTATCACTTTGTGTGTGAGATTCTCGAAGAAGAGGAGATTGTTCTCCAGAAGATTCACACTACGGAGAATCCTGCAGATATGCTCACCAATGTGGTTACAAGGGCCAAGTTTGAACATTGTTTAAACTTGGTTAATATCTTGCACATTTGAAGTTGGCGCCCGGAGGCGCAAATTTGAAGCACTGCAAAGTTTGTTTTTATTATGTTTTGAGAAGATTTGTATTAGGTGGGACTTGAAATTAAGCCAAGGTGGAGATTTGTTGATTTTGGCTTAATCCCAAGTCCCACATCGGTGGGTTTATGGTTTGGGAAGGAGGTTTGAGGGTTATAAATTAACATCTCCTTCACTGTTAAATATCCCAAATTGTAATATCTTTTCACATAATAATAAAAGTGGGTTGTTTCAGTTGTGCTTAGAGATTAGGCTAAATTGGCCGAACTCCGTTATCAATTTTTTGGTGTGTTTTTTCCTCTTTATCTATTTTATTATTTCGCTATGTTTATTCAATATTATTTGTCGGGTAGCTTTGTTAGGGTTTTGTTTTAGTGAAAAAATTACTCGTTTTTCCCAACAAAACATACATCTACCAAAACTGCAAAATGTTGACCATCATTGACAGCATTTGGACATGGACTTACTGCAAAGTGTTTTCATTTGATGTATAATTTTAAACAAATGAAAAAGTCATTCGATAGACAACACTTTTATAAAAAAAAAAAAGTATTTGAACACCTAACAAAATAAAAATAAAAATTAAGAGACTACAATCAAAATTTAATAATCAATATAAGTTTATTGTTCATTAAAATTATATCCAATAAATTACATCTATATTATGGAAATCATATACCACCATACTCTTTAATAGTTTAGTGGTTATTCTATTAATACTTAAATTTATATTATTATTTTATAATTTACTACATACAAAATTATATTAGTAAATTCTTACAATTTTTCATTGTAATAAAAAGTTGATTCAAATATTTATTTTATTCTAATTTTTACAATAAATATTACACAATATAATTCTATTTTCGACATTTACAAAAATAATAATAACCTTTTTTTTCACACATATAGCATCCTTATATCCTTCTAGACTGTAACATATACTACAATACTTAGGGCCTAAGCTACATTTCTTCTATATGCACCAAATATCTAGTCTTTAATTCATTCCGTTGTACAAAATATTTATATTCCATCTTTTTTGAGATTTTAATTATTCATTAATAAACTTTGATTCAAAAAAAAAAATAAAAATAAAAATAAAAAAATAAAAAAAAATAAAATATATATATATATATTAAAATTGATTTCGTGTTGAAACTTGAAGTTCTTGATATCACCTAGAGAGCCTAGTTCAAAGTCACAACAAAAAGGAGTGGTCTAAATTAAATTTAAAAACTTTCAATTTGCTACAAAAATATTACAAAATATATAAAAAAAAAGTTAATTTTTTTTTATCTAATTGTATATTTTTTAGTTTATGAATCTACTTAAAAATTATAAAAATAGTTAAGAATTTGCTATAGATCAAACCATAAGTAACAAAGTATTCAATTTTTTTAGTATAGATTTTCATAATAAACGCTCTCGTAAATATTTGACAATATTTTCAGTCTTTCTAATTGTTTGTTGCATTATTTTTCGTGGCCATAATATTAAGAGTAAAGAGGCATTCCATAGGTCAATATTTTAAAAGAAATAAAATTGAAATAAAAGAAAGATTATAGAAATTAAAGGAGAGTTTGCAAATATTTTAGAATTGGATTGTGTGTTATCAGTGGAGTGTCATTTTTATATGCAATGAAAACATAATGGTAGAGTTTATAATTTTAGTTTAGAGAAAATAATAATGATGAAAACTATAATTTACTATTTGGTTTTCAAGGATGGATGAAGACTCTAATAATCGAATTGAATATAATAAATATAAAGGGAAAAACTATACTAATTATACTGATCGTATTATTTAACAATAGGAGTGTCAAAGTGGGTCATGCGGGCCGACTCGCGGTCTGTTAAAAAAATGTGGCATCTTCTTTCTGCACTCTTACATTTTTCTTCCTGCACCCCCATAATTTTCTAAATTTTGAAACTGGCTTTAACCTTTTATTTGAAAAAGTGCATCGTGATTACTGGAAATAGGGATTTGGGAGTGTGCTACAGATTTATCAATCCGAAACTGAATCATTTTTTTTTTCGGATGAGGGGATGTTTCAGAAGCAATTTTTGCATAAATTATTGATTTCCAGATTGCTGAATCCGAAAGCGTAATTGTGTTACGGATTGGTGGATCCGGAATGCTTTTTTTTTAATTATGGATTTCTGAATCCATAATGTATATTTCTGTTATGGATTGGCGGATCCGGAATGCTTTTTTTGGATGATGGATTTTTGAATGTGAAATGCATATTTTGAATTACGGATTGGTGGATCCAAAATTTTACCAGAAGTACCAATCCGAAAATTTTCCAAATTTCATAATCCATAATGCAAAAAAATAAATACAGTTCAAATCCATTTTAGGGTTTTTAAAAAATAATAGGGACAGTTTGGTCTTTGAATAACATTATGGGGGTGCAGGAAAAAAAATGTAGGGGTGCAGGAAGAAACTGCCAAAAAATGCGAGGCGGGTTGCTTATTTCAACCTTTGGCCCGTTTAGGTTCGTCCTTCATAACCCACAGCCTGTGCGGGCTAAGTGCGGGGCGGGGCGGGTTGACCCGCATAACTTTAAAAAGTATAATTTTTTTCTACATTCCTATATTTTCTTCATGTAACCTCATATTTTACATTCCGAAAATTTTAATAACATCTTATTACGCATGTTTCATGAAAATAATATTATAAGATCATTTACCTAATGCATCTAAATAAAAAAAATTCAAAATTTGTGTTTAAAAAAATATTCTTTTAATAAATATTTCTTATGCGGGCTGGCTCGCGGGCCAACCCTTATGCGGGGCGGGTTAGAAAAATCAGCCCGCAAATTTTATGCGGGGCGGACCTTTTTTAACAATGAAGGTACCTCATGGCTTAAGAGAGAAGATTTTAGACTGTTTCTTCCTGCACCTCCATATCTTCTTCTGCCACCTCCATACACAACATGAAAATACATTTTTATCCTTCTTGTGTCACTCCTATAGAGTAGTTTTCGAATTATGTAATCCGGAAACTCATTTAAAAAAAGACTTTCGGATTTCATAATCTGGAAGCTAAATAAGATTTCCAGATTATGTAATCCGAAAAGTAATCATGCATCTAAAAAAAGGCTTTTGGAATATTATAGAGGAGCATTTTTGGAAATTCAAAAATTTATGGAGGTGAGAGAAGAAGGTATGGAAGTGCAAGAAGAAACCGTCAAAATTTTATTATATTTTGAACTGATTTTAGCTCCTCGCTTGAGTCCATTTGGCCAAGTAATTAATTCTCGATCACACTTGACATTTGTTGTTCAAACTTTGATTGGTCACTTGAAAATCAGTTCTTGCATAATCAAGTGACCTATGATGCTTTAGCGAGATTATGACACTTAAGCAGTGACTTCTTTTAACTTTTTCTTACTCCTTCCTTGACTTTCCTTTTAACCAAAAAATTATATTTAGAATAAGAATATAGTAATATTGAAAAATATATTTATTTTTTATTTAAAAAAAATTAATATATTAAATATTAATAAAGTACATTGATTTGATAATGGAATTTACTTAAAACTAAAATTATCAAGTTCTTTTCTAATTTTTTTTTTATAAAAAAAATAATAAAATAAAACATTTAAAAAGATGTTCGAACCATATCTTTTATATAAAAGATGATAAAAGACGAGGATTAATAAACCCTCTCGATCCCAACAAGTCTCATTCATGTCTAAACAATCACAGGTGCTCTAGAGTTTCATCCTACAATTCGCACATTACAGATAACCTATTATTTATTTCTATATCTCTCCTACTCATAAATAAAACACTTTTAAGAGAGATGGAGTTTGCAATGTGTGAAGGACTTATACTAAGAGAGAGAGACTCTGACAAATTCAAGTATAAAATTGAGAGTCGCATGTGAGTGAAATGAACAAAAGAAATCGTATATAAGAAGAAAATATCAAAATTCCATTTCTTTAACTGTTTGTATTAAAGATGACATAAAATATTTTATAAGAGTTTACTCATGACTTATAACTCATCACATCCAAATCTCCCCTCCCTAAATAAATTTGGAGTATAAACACACCACAACATTTTCTCACTGTAAAATAATGTCTTTTAAATGAGCTTGTCAATGGAGAGGTGTGAACAAATATTATTTTAAATTTAGAATGATCTGTAGTTTCTGCCTCTCACTTACAAAACTAATACTTCGCAAAATGAAAGATACCAAACAACATGCCCTACATGTCTATTTTGGAGCATGGGCTATATATTGAGCGTAACTCCTCAGTCGGCGCATAGTGCCAATCATTGTGCTTTTGGCATTGCTCGCACCGCTGAGTGTATCCCTCACAGTCTTCCTTCAAAGTCAGCCATTAAAACCCAACTCGTATAACTTTCAATGCCAAAGTTCGGCCACCTATATGACTACCACAAATTCCTTCAAGCTGCTCCGCCATTATTCGGACACACTGGTTCCCACTAACGCACATGAGTGCTGGCTGAGCATATCCATGATGAAACAGCTTGCTATCAATCAGAGTGTACCTCCCCACATTCCTTTTGATCATCTTAACTTGTGTAGGTTCGGCAGGGAGCAAACCATCAGCCAGGTAACGCTGGTATGGGGTAATCCAAGTTTCCGTGAGGTTGGCCTGCGAAACAACAGCTAATTCGTCCGATGGTATCTCGTACGCAACTACTCGAGGAAATCTCAGAGATTCTTGAGTCAATGACTTGTGGCTCCTCCCTTGTGCCGAGCTTATCCCTAAAACTTCTGCTTGTACCTTTTTTTCCTTCCCCCACAGTGCAGGGTGCCTTCAAAGTCTCCTGGATTACCGACCTTTGCCGGCCTCCTTTTACCGAGCTTGCTAACTTGGCCAAAAGATTAGCTCGGGAATTTTGCTTCCGAGGCACATGTATCAATTCAAACTCTGCGAAACTCCCTTTCAACGTTATAACATACCTCAGATACGAAGCCAACTACGGATCTTTGGCTTGATATTCTTCCGAAACCTGCCTTTTAACAAGCAGCGAATCGCTTTTTACCAACAAATTCCGAGCTCCCAACTCTTATGCCAGTAGCATTCCTGCTTTCAAGGTCTCGTACTCGACCTGGTTATTATTGGCTTTGAATGCAAATTTCAAAGATTGTTCAATCATCAAACCCCTGGGACCCTCAAGAATGATCCCTGCTCTGCTACCCTGCTGGTTAGAGGATCCATCGACCGATAGGATCCACCGAAAATTCCCATGGTCAGGACACGACCCCTCAGACATAAGCTCCACCACGAAGTCAGCGTACACTTGCCCTTTGACTGGCCCCTGTGGCTCGTACTTTATGTCGAACTCGGAAAACTCCACAGACTAGCAAACCATTTGTCGTGCTAGGTCAGGCTTTTACAGAACCTTACGAATGGGTAGACCAGTCATCACAATCACTATGAAGCTCTGAAAGTAATGACGAAGTCTTCGAGCTGTGTACACCACTGCCAAGGCTACTTTCTCAATAGCCTGGTAACGCTCCTCCGATGCTTGTAATACTTTGCTGACGAAGTAGATCGATCTCTGTACCTGCTCCTGGTCTTGCACGATTATCGAGCTAATTGCTTGATCTGTGATCGCAAAATAAAGAAGAAGGGGTATACTTGGGAATGGTTTACCTAACACAGAAGGGCTAGCAAAATACCCCTTCAATCTGACGAAGGCTTCCTCGCACTCCGTAGTCCAAACAAACCTGGTGTTCTTCTTCAAGCACTGGAAATACGGGAACCCTTTGTCACCACCAGTTGACAATTAGACTTCCTTAACATTAGCGAGACTTCGCATCCCAATAATCGCAGCACATTTGTCGGGGTTGGCCTCTATACCCCTCTCGGTTAACAGGAAACCGAGAAACTTTCCTGCCTCTACCCCAAACACACACTTTTTCAGGTTCAACTTCAAGTTGTACTTGGCTATCGTCCCAAATTACTCTTCCAAGTCGGTGATATACTGATCTTTCTCCAAGGATTTGACGACCATGTAGTCTACATATGCTTGCACACTCTGTCCGAGAAGGGGAACCAAAATTCTGTCCATCAACCTCTGATATATGGTCTCAGCGTTTTTGAGGCCAAAAGGCATGACCTTGTAACAATAGTTTGCAAACTCGATCATAAAGGCGGTTTTGCTTTCGTCACTGGGTTGCATGTGTATTTGATTGTATCCCGAGAATGCATCCAGGAAGCTCAGTAGGCAACAACCTGAAGCACTGTCGACCAACGAGTTCAGGCTCGACAGAGGATACAAGTCCTTGGGGCAAGCCTTATTCATATCCGTGAAGTCGATGCACTTCCTCCGCTTCCCATTAGCCTTTCTCATCAGTACTATGTTTGCCAACCACTCAGGGTATTGAATTTCCCTGACATGGTTGGCACTCAGTAGCTTCTGAGTTTCCGCCCTTATCATCAAGCATTTCTCCTTATTGAGCTTCCTCCTCCTCTGGACCACTGGTCGGACCTTGTCATCCAGAGTGAGTCTATGGCATAGGAAATCAGGGTTTATTCCAGGCATGTCAATGGAGGACTAAGCGAATGTGTCCATGTGTTTGACTATTACTTCAACTATCTTGTTCTGCAATTTTGGATCTACTGAAGCACCCATCTTGAACACCTTTCCACCTATCTCTCTTTCTAGGACGTCACCCGCGGGTCCTAGCTGCTGCCTGCTAGTGATTCCAGTTTTCAGGACTTCAACAACTCCTCCTCCTTGGACGACGGTTGCCGAGTACATCCTCCTTTTATTCTTCAAGCTGCTTTCATAGCATTTTCGGGCGGCCTTCTGATTGGATTTAATAAAGATCACATTCCCCTCTAGTGAGGGTAGCTTCATCTTCATGTGCTTGGTTGAGGCTACCGTCCCCAACCTGTTCAAGGAGGGTTGTTGATTTTTCTCGACAAGTGTACCAAATCAACTTTAATATACTACTCTTTAAAGTGCGAATGTCGAACCCACAGAGAACAATTATAATTAAGATGTTCTGTTATAAAACTCATTAAGTATAGAAAATAACTTCAAGAACTTTTTCATAACCAAATTAAAGATTTCACAAGAAGTAACTTAAAGGTTTAAGATTATGTAACAAAATTAACTTATCAAATATAGATAAAGATACTTGGGATTGAATTGCGTCTATCTCAATCATCTGTATTTTGTAATAATACAATATATAATACTCAAAACTACTTATTCTTGATGCTTAATTTAAAGTCATTCACCTTGATTCCTCACAGATGATTTCTCAAACACTGGTTCCTCAGATATCAAACAAATCATCAAACTTTATGAACAAAATTATGATGCAATTAATAACCTAGAATCTATTCCTAACATTACAAGTTATCAAGTATTTCTTTCTATTTCAGATCCCTAAAAATACTTTCCAGTTATATTTAAGGATCAAAATCAAGACTCCATTGATCAGATATAATCAAGAAATAAGCATGAAATGAAAATATCAAGAACAAGTAGAAAAGAAAATATTATATATATATATATATATATATCACCAAGAATACATTTGAATAGAGTGGATTACATTCAATCCCAAGTTAGAAAGCACCTAGCCACTCATGATAGCTCCTCCAATCTTCATTTTTTATCTGATTTGCATAAGAAGGGCTGATCTAAGTAAGTTCTTATCCTAGAATAGACTTCTCTTCCTCTTCTCTCACTAACCTCTCTCTATAAAAATCACTTCTTTTTCCACCACCCCTGTTTTAGCTGTGTTTCAAAATTTATATAATGAAATCTAGCTCAAGCGAGCCAATTTAGCTTAAGCTAGATCTTTCACTGCTTTTTTATCTTGAGCTAGCAAGATAATTTTAGCTTGAGCTAAATCTTCTAACTTGAGCTAAATCTTCTAGCTTGAGCTAAATTTTCTAACTTGAGCTAAATCTTCTAGCTTGAGCTAAATCTTCTTGTGATCCAATTAAGTTTTTGCTTTCTTTCTTTCAATGCTTCATATTCATCTGCAATTTACACAAAAAATGAGATTAAATTTCTTCATTTTTTTCTTGGTTCAAAATATATAATCGGATTCAATAATTCTCATATTAGGGTAATTTTCTTACATTAAGCAACAATTGAGTTCCAAAGTGTTAAATTTTCTCAATAATAAAAACTACACATTAGCACTTATCAAGGTTCTGCCCAAGAGTAAATTGTAGGCCGAAGGTGTATTAATTACAACGTACGTTATAACAACGGTCTTTGCAACCTTGTCATCAGAAAAGGTTGTCCTCAGATCAACGTACCCTCGTACCTCTACTTGGTCCCCCCGCAAAGCCTACCAATCATCCGTCGTGTGGCATCAATTGATCGGGAGATATCCGCAAATTGGCAAACGTTAATCATAACATCACATCTGCCAAGTTGCCCCGGTCAATGAGAACTCAATGCACTCTCCTCCTTACCATGACGACGGATATCACCACTGGGTCATTGTCGTGGGGAACCACATCTCCCAAATCATACTTCGTGAAGCCCAAATCAGGCTCGGGCGAAGCATCCGTGCTCCTCACATCCAAGGACATCACAACTCTTGCGTACCTTTTGCGCTTGGTGGCGGTGTTACCTCCCCCGAGAATCCTCCCGAAATAGTATTCAACTCTCCATTGATGGGTACTTCATGCATCTGTTCTCTTGAGGTTGCCTCCCTTTGAGGCTCTTCCAGACTAGTTTCCAAGTATTCTTTCAAGAAACCTTCTCTCAGCAACTCAGTCAACTGGTGACCTAGAGCTAGGCATTGTTCGATACTGTGCCCGAGGCCTTTGTGGAATTCACACCAAAGGTCTTTTCTTAACCCCAAATTTCTATCAGCCTTTTGGGGAAACCTTAACTTCTCTGCTACCTTGGGTATTGCTATAAGCTCCTTGTATGATACTCGGAACCTGGGAAGGGTCTCCTCCTGCCCTTTGTCTTGGGTTCGTGCTTCTTGTATGGTGCATGTCTCAAGTCTGCTTTCTTCCCCGTTGAGGTCTCATTGACCCTCAAAGGCCAGGAAGTCTTAACCACTTCCTTCGACTTGGAAATTTTGGAATACAACTTACCATTCTTCATAGCTACGGCCTCCTCGGTGCTAATGTGTGTGACAGCTCTTCGTCGGATCTCGGAGAACGTCTCCACTGGATTTCTAATCAAGGAGTTGTTGAACGGTCCGGCTGCGATTCCTTGCTCAAAGGCGGTGACCATCACATCTTCATCATGGGTCTGGAGTCTCACCGTGAGCGCCCAGAACTTGTTCAAGTATTCCTTCAACGTTTCCCCTTCTCTTTGCCTGACAATGAATAGGTCATACAATACCCAGGGTCTGACCTGGTTGGCGGCGAACTGTGCAAAAGAGGTTATGTGACCATCAGGGAGTCCACTAAACCACTGTAACGTTGTACCTGTGAAAGTACTCATGAACATCTTGCACCGAACAGGCGTCTGACCCTCCTGAAACAATCCATGATCGCTCGTGAAAAGGGCTCAGGCCAATCCCTCACAGGTAGGTTTACCCTTCTCTCCCTTACAGGACGTGGGTCGCGCTGCTGTAAATCTCGACGCAGATCTTCATTGGTTTGACGCAGGTCCTCTCGTAATCTTTCCTGCTCTTGTCTGGACTACTCGTTAGCCTCCTCGAGATTCCTTATCGTCTCCATAAGCTGTTGTAATGTGGGAGCCTCGACTGCTTCTGGTCCCGATGTCCCTTGCCTGGTATTCCTCATCTTGTTGAGAAGTCCAAACACAATTGTGGATGGGATCATATTTTATCGGGCCCACGGTGGGTGCCAAATGTTCTCGCCAGTTGACCGCCTCGTTGAGTGATCTAGGTTGAACGCCTCTTTCCGAATCTACTTCTTCTGGGAATCTCTTTCTTCTCTTCTAGTTGTGCTAGAATATGGCACCGTTGTAACAGAGGACGCCCTACCTGTTGATTACACTCTGACAATCAAGTTAGTTAGGGCTCATCAAGAGTAACCACTTGGAAAGTGTCTCCGAAAACGTACCTTCACCTGGAGATCCACTCCCTTTTTTATATCCGTCTTTGCAACAACACTTACTCATGGGAATAAAATCCTAACTGAAAATAAAACTGAACACATAAAATAATAACAGAAAACTCACATGCCATGGGCATCAATAATTCAACATTTTGTTATAAGCGCGCACCCTTATCTTTTAGGGTTATTATCAGGATCTATCAAAAATACTTTATACGTAACCAATATGCAACAAAGAGACATACACAATTATCTATAAACATGTACACACAACAGGCCCTACCCCTTTCTAGGACAGCCACATTGTGTTCGTTTTCGATGGCTCGTTCAATTGGGTCAAACTCATAATCTCTACCCAGACCCAATAGCTGAACTGACCACTCATCAACCCACACCGAGGACTGAGCTATTATCAGGATAAACTGTTAATCGAGCCCAAATCCAGTACAGAAGTGAAATTCTAAAATTGGCTTTTGTAAACAATGATTAATAAACAGATACTTAACACAGAAAAACTGAATTGTCTGGTTAGGATTTAAGGTATAAAGTCACACGCAAACTAAGAAGTAACAGATAAAAAAGAAAGAGGTATGGTAGGTTAAGTGTGGGGTTGAGGCAAAGTATATTGAAGGGTGATTACTGCGTATACTCTACGTATAACCATACAGTTTTCCCCTCCAGAAATAGTTTTGAGTATACTCTTTGGTCCAGTCTAAATGTGGGTATAATCTAAAGGCATAGTGTGCTTAAACACAAAGCTTTCACCACCAGAACAAGCAAGCTCTATAACAGTAGATTAAAAAGGGTTTTCTAATAAAATCAAGAACCAAAAAATATGAATCTAGATAAAAAGAAGAGGTTAACCAAGGTTTTGGACTTATTCATATAGAACACTAAGGATCCTTTAAATATTCCAGATGTATTTTATATTCTTAGTTTTATTTTAAAATGTTTATAATAATACAGTAAGAATTATAATATGAAAATTATTTATGTTTATTTTTTATACATATTTTATTCTGCTGAAATCAACACTTGTTTTATGTACCTTATACTTTGTTGTGTCTCATATTTTAAAAATTCTCCATATGTTCATGTGGACCCATGACACCATTTAAATCCGTCACAACAAATTAGAGTTAGTTTTTCATCCCATCCAAGTTTTTAGTGACTTTAATGTTTTAAATCCATTAAATTATTTTGAGAGAAAATAAAAAGTCATCTGATGTTTCTTTATATTAAGAGCTGATCGATTCGAACAATAGTTCCATCTGTTTTTTACCAAACATTTTTTTTTCTTTTAAGAAATTATCCAAAATTTACCTTTTCCTATTAATGACCATTTAGCAACAAAAAAAAGTGAAACTCTAGTTTTCTTCAGTTTTAGCATATTTATTTATTATAAACTAATTCCGATTAATTCGAACTTAATCTTCAACTTTTATTGATGTGATGTGATGCTGCGTTTGACTTCTTAACAAAAGAAAAAAAAACAGAAAAGAAAGGCACAGAAAAGGAACTTTGTTATAAAATGATAGTATATAAATTAATTTACATATACAGTGGACTTAATAATAATAATAATAATAGGTAGAGTGTAAATCTACACTTGGGGAGTAATGAATTTTCTTCAACGCCTCTTTTTACTTGAAGAAAAAGAAAAGAAAGCAATGGAATTAAAAATGTTACATAGTTTAGTAATGTGTGATTTATGTAGTTAGTATTAGGTGTATCTAAGGGAAGCTTGAGGGATGAAGCAGTGGATGGTTTCATGGGTTGCTTAGGTGTAATGAGTAGGCAATTAACTTGCAGAGAGAGAGAGAGAGAGAGATGAAGCAAAGAAAAGAACAAAACTATGTGAACAATAATAATTATTTTGAATGACAACACAGAGGTAAAGGAGAAAAAGGAGAAGTTGAGGATTCATGTGGGAATAGCAGTTACTTTTATTCTGTTTCCATGGCCAATATGAGGGGACACACACAGAAAGACATGGAGGAGGACATGTTTTATTGTGGACGAAACAATGAAACTTAAGCAAAGACTTTTTGGACAGTACCAACACCCTCTCTGCAGTCATAACACATCACATTCTCTGCCACGGAAAAAGAGCCTAACACCAATGAAAAAGAAGTGAAAAAAAAGATACCCACATGCGCTATCCATGAGTTGGAGAGGTCTTTTCAGAGAACAAATTAAACTTTCTCCAATAAACAACTCATCTCACCCATAATCACCATGCTTCCATCAAGTCCACAAAGAATCAAAAGAATCATGTAATGTAATTTTTGATAAATGTATGGATCAAAAAATTAAACCAAAAGAAAAATCAGATCATAGACAACAAGTGTATCGCGAAAATTGCACATAGCCCCAGTTTCATTTTGCGACCATCTTCTGAAATGTCAATCTAAACCTTGTCAGTAATGACAATCCACCAAAGCTGGGGCAGTTAAGACAAGACTTGTTTGTGGTGGTTGCTGTTGCTGCTGTTGCTGTTGTTTCTGTCCATGTTGTTGTTGTTGCTTGGATTGGAAGGAAAACTTGGATTCTCTTTGATCATCTTCGGGGGCAGGAAGATTGAGATCCAATTCCAAGTTCAACATATTCCTTTTCTTTCTGGGGTGATCTTCTTCTGGTTCCAAAGCCAATGGGGTGAAGGAGAGTGTGGTGGGGATCCCAACCGGTGCACGGTGGCGTCTCATGTGGCCTCCCAGTGCCTGCCCCGATGTGAATTCAGCACCACAGATGGAACACTCATGCACCTTGGACTTGTTGTACAAATTGCCCTTTGTATTGAGTTGAAGGGAAAATGGTGATTTATTATTGGTCTTCAATTGAAACTCTTCCTCATCTGATGACAAAAGGTGTTGCTGCTTCTTCTCTTGGCCAATGGCCATCATTGCCTTAGGCTTCTTGTGACTGGCCCTGTGGCCTCCAAGTGCTTGAAAAGAAGGGAAAGTTCTGTTACATGTCTTGCATTCATAAACATAGTACCCTGCCCTGCTAGACCCCAAGGTAGCCGCTTCCAAGAATTTCCTACTGCTGTACTTGGCGTAGTTCATGCCCACATCTTCCTCGGCATGTTTATGAGATTCCCGGGATTGTCCTTGTGCTAGGAGGATGAGGCAATTGGCCATGTCCTCCTCTTCATCAGTGCTGTCTTGTAATCCTGCAGAAGAAGTGGTGGGAGAGCTGTTGTTGTTGTTGTTATTAATATCATAATTTTTGTTGGTGGTGGTGTTGGTGTTGTCATCAACATTGCAGCAATCTTGTCCTTCTCCTTCTCCTTCTCCGGTGGAGGAATTGGCAGTGACGGAGAAGGGGATAGGGGATTGTGGCCTCACCCTTTTGGTTCTTTTCCCCTTGACAATGTTGGTGTGATCTTTGGACCCCCCCACAGAGAGTTCCTCTGGTGCTTCCATGTTTCTTCTTGACAAAACCAAAGAGAGGCCTTAAGCCTAACCTTAAAAAACAAATAGAGAGAGAGGGGCTAGGAGGGTTGTAAGGAAGCAGAGAAAGGAGAGTGGAGGTTGGTTATTAAATATAGATTGGGAGTGAAGGGTATAATAAGTTGGGGGAGTCAAAAGCCACCCAATACAACAGTAACTGTGAATCAGCCCTGCAATCCAAGTTTTGGAACTGTTTATTTATAGCCTACTAAATATTGGAAAATTTAGAAAACAAAAGAGAGAATATAGCACTCAAGAAAAAGATAGACCAAAAATAATGCAATTCAACAGAAAGTGCCCAAATTTGGAGAGTGTGGTGAAGGGTGAACAGATTGGAAGAGAGGGAGAAAGAGTGGTTTGTTAAACACAAGTCCGTCTCACACTCTCTTTCTCACACTTTGCCAACGCACAACCTCTTTATTACCTCTCTTTATTCATTGACTCCCTAGTCTCTCACTTTTACTATTTACCATTCTTATCACACTGCTTTCACATTTTCAAATTATTTATACCTATTTCTAATTCCTATTAAACATCCCCTTTTTTACTTTTACTTTTAAATATTTTACAATCAACTCAAAATTTCAAAATACTAATTTTTACCCATTTTTATTTTTTTTAATTAACACAATCCAATCTCTCCTTCTTATCCATGGGTGGATTCCCTGTTTCTCGTTCTATATATACTTTCCATGTGACTCCAGCCTCTCAATCTTTTTCTCTACCTTTCAAGATCTAAACCACACAAAAAAGCTTTCCTATGTTGTAACTTGCACCAACTTCCCTCAATCCTCAATTCCGAACAAACAAACAAACAAAACATGACAACATGAATTGAAGTTCTCATCAAACAAACTAATGATTGCTTTACTTTTGTTGGATATTTTAACGAATGTGAGTGACGAGAAGAAGGTGTTTAGAGAGAGAGAGAGTGAAAAAGTGAAAGAAAAAATAAGGCATTAGTTTGGATGAAGGATTTGTGCACGAGATGATTGGAGTGCAAGGCTGGAACCACGGAATCTGCGGTGCTCCCTTCACTCAACTTTTTATTTATATCAGTCTTTGCATTCTGTCATGTCTGCATCACCACACATTCATCCACTTCTTCTTTCTTCTGCTTCCCACTCTCTCTTCTCTTTTCTTTTTTCCCCCACTTCAACTATAAAACGACATCATCAAAAAAACACCAACTGTAACTCTAACTCTAACTGTAACTAGCAAATCTCAACCCTCCTTTTCCCCTTACTTTCCAAAATTCTGTTGCTCAAACTTTTACTAAATAGGCCAAAACATGTGTACTACTATGTCTCCTCAGATATTTTTTGTCAAATCTTTTTCTCCCATCCTATCATCAATTTTACTATATTAAGACCCACACAATTTATTTTAATGCATATCTTTCACCATTGTAATTTTTTTCCTACTTTCAACTAATCATTTTCAATTAATTATTCTCAAACTTTAACAAATTTGTTATATGTGATTTATTTTCCAAATAAAATACTCTTCAAGTGTAAAATATTCTTGTTGAAAAAAAAAAATAGGGGATAGAAAAAAGCATCTTCCTAGACATGTTCAACACAACTTCCTCCCATTTGAGCAGATAGATTGATGCAAATCTTACCACCGATCATAAGGATTTCTATGATACGGAACAATAAAAATAAAGAAGAAAATAATTTTAAATTGAAAAAACAATTGACTTAAAAGCTAACTCTCTTTTTTCTTCAATCAAACAGAATAAAACATATACCTTTTATGTTTTTTATTTTTTATTTTCTTTTTACTCGACCAAACATTTTGTAAAAAAAAGCTAAAAGTTGTTTTTTTGTAATAGACTAAACTAAAAAGATATTTAATCATTTAATATGTCATTTAACTGTGTAGTAACTATACCTAGTCGACATTTCACATATGTCAATACTTGTTTACAGAACTTTCCAAACATTGTGTTAATTAAGTAAAAAAAATGAAATTTTCATATATATATGTATGTATGCATTGTTTATCAGTGTAATTAATAACTAAATGAATAAGGTTATCACTCTACCAATTGGTAAGGATAGGATTTTTTAAAATTTCTTCCTGTAGAGAAATTATTAGATATAATTCTTAATAATTTTTACATGACACATAATTAAATATATACATAATTAAGATGCATATCACGTTGAAATTAGAATTATAAACACATGATAGTTTTGAACTATCAAATAATTTCTTTTAGCATGAAAAACATTTTAACATTTAAGCTTGTAATGGGTCACATTTATGAATATCACAGAAGTTATTTTTGAATCAGATTGTGAGCAAATGTAAAAGTTGTAACATGCAGAAAAACTATGAACGATAAAGCTGACTCTATTTTGAGAAAGTATGAAGAATTTTTTTACCATGCATGTTCTTGAGTTTATACCCATTTGTTCTGAATCTATGATTATGAATGAAAGCATATAATTTTTTTTATATTTGAAAAAAACATTTAAACTCATCATGATTGAGTCATTATTACTAAAATACGATACAATTATTCACTCAAGTAACCTTGACATGACTTGAATAAAAAAATGAATTAATCAACAGGGTAGAAAATATGTAATGTTAAGCTTAACTTTATTACCAGTTTAACTTGTTTTTTTAAATTAAATTCAATTATAATCTAATCTAATTTATTTATCTATTAAACTATTATTATTATTATTATAATAATAATAATGCTAAAAGAAATAACAATATTAGTAGATAACGAGAATAATTTTTTTTAATAAAATAATAATGTCAATATGTAATTAGAATAATAATAATAATAATAACAATAATAATAATAATATATTAAATTAGTTCTATTTATGATAATATTAATTATATTCACAATAACTTTTTAAAAAATAATAAAACTAATAGCGAACAATGATTATTTTAGAATTGGTAAGAAACATAGATAAATAAATAAATTAAAATATATATATTACACTAAAAAAAAATCATTAAATAAAAACCAATTTTATAGACAAAAAATAATTAGTTGCTATAGTGACTAAATTAGAAACTATTTTAGAGACTAAAAAAGTTTTTGGTTTCTAAATTAGTTTATATTATTATTAAATGGTTTCAAAATTGGTATCTAATTAGCTATCAATGTTTTTGCTACCAAATTTAGAATCTAAATAATTGGTAGTTAAAACCTTGGTAGCTAATTAGATACCAATTTAGAAACTATTTAACCATAATAGAAACTAATTTAGAAACCAAAAAAAAAATTTAGACTCTAAAATGGTATCTAATTTAGTCACTGATCCGGTCGGTGGTCGGTTGTCGGTGACATCAGCAGTAGATAGTCACGTGGACCGCTCTTAGTGGCACACGTGGGCCAGGGAAGCTGATGTGTGGTGTGTCGTTCAGAGGGTTACCCGGGGGTGATCGGTGTTCAGGTGGTGGTCGGTGGTCAGAAGGGATGCGCGATCATCGTTTAGATAAGACGATCGGTCGTCGCGCCACGCACAGGCAAGCTAGGAGCGAGAGGCAATTCCCAGCGAGAGTGTTGCGTATGAGTCTCGTGCGGCAGAGTAGTGGAAGAAGGAGAAGATCAGGTGCTTCATAGTACTGCGCACGAGAGCGGCATAAGGGAGCTAACAGCCAGTCGGTGGTTGGTGCTCTCTAACCCATAACGTGCATGGAGCAATGCAGGGGTGATCGCGCACACAGCAGGTAACACCTGGTACGTGCGCTAGCCAGGCTACACCTGGTATTCACACTGAGGTTGTACGAGACATCCAGCGAAAGAAACATGCGAAGTTACTTCGTAAGTGAATAACTTAGGCACGCCGCAGGGTATATAAAGGCATTCCACGCTCATGCAGAGGTAAGATTTCATTCGTGCAAGTTACCTGTTAACACACAGAGAGAGAGTGAGAATCACAGAGTGCACACGAGTCTCCCAGAGATTCATCGTACTTAGTTCTTTGGTGGTTTTGTGTGGCTGACTTGAGCGTCAGAGTGCAATCGGCCGCTAGAGGCGCCGTTTGTTGTGTTTCGTAGGTACGATTGGGGTTCTTTGAGGAAGCGCTTGGAACGTGTTTGCGGAAGGCATAAGTTTGACGTGGCGAGTCCTTTGACAATCAAGTCACCGGCAAGATCAATCACTATAACAATTAATTATTTTTTATTTTTAAAATTAGTTTTTATTTCATCATTTTCTTGTAGTGTTAAAACATGATTAACGTTGATTTTTCGTTGGATAAAATGTCCACGCTCCATACTTGGAAGTTGTTGAATCTTGCATTGACATGTGGAAAGGATGTTAGTACTCTCAGTCCACCATATGCAAATTGGACAACCAATATTCAATAATATAATTATAGGGTAGACCAAACTAATATTACTTAAATTAAATATACAAAAAATTAAAAACAATTCGTTAGTCTAGCCGACACTATAAACAAATTGGAATTTAGAGTGAGGAAGCTTATACCTTATACCTAAGCAAAATATAACAATTTAAAAAAAATAAAAAAAACTAAAAGATTTATGCCAGAAGTCGATACTATAAAAAAAATTGGGATTTAGAATAGGCCAAGCCGATGCTATCCAAGCAAAGATATAAAGAAATTAAAAGATTTGTGTTAATATAGTCGATGCTATAAAAAATTAAAAAAAATTAAGACTTAAACGTGGGTCAAGTCAACGCTAACTAGTGGAAAAAGATAGTAGCGTCAAGTGATGAAAAAAATTAAGTTTAAAAGTATTTTCAATTTGTTTTTAAATTTAAAACTTGCTTATACAGTATCTTTCCACACCCAATATCAGCTGGAATTACAAATTGAAATTCAATATCAATTTCAATTGTAATTCCATATTCAAACTCAATATAAATTTAATTCCAAATTCAATTATAACACCAACCAATCAATTTTAGTTCTAAAGAAACATATTAAAGAGGTAGTAATCAAGCAATAGTTAAATAAAATGTATCATACACATCCAATGAACAATTCAGAAAGTAAGATTGTTTAAGAAAAATAAGTCAAAAATATATATAAAAAATGTATCAACTTTTTCATTTGCTTTTCAGACTTGCTGACGAAGTCATTCATTCTCAACCAACTGGTCACTGTAATCAATGGTACAAGCTAATAAAGAGGGCTCAGTGAGGGATGACACCCCATGGCGAAAATTAGCAGTCAAGTCAATAGTGTCATAAACTCTACCTCATGCTCTTTCCTCCAGCGACATCTTACCAACATTGAAACTTTGTTGTTGCGATTATTTGGTGCACATGAGAAGTTGATCCTTCAGAACTATAAATTATACAACCCTCAACTACTAATGGCAGGTTTCCTAGACTATTATTGGGAGTTGCAAATGTTAGAAAATTATGTTAAAATATAAATAAAGTAAGAAAAATTAGAAATAACTTACATAAGTCTCATGGGAATGAGTATCTACCCAACCACCTCGTTGGTGTGAATGGCCAAAAATAATTCATCAAGTTCAATAGGATAACCATATTTATGTTCTTAACAAAGGTTATACAATTACAAACAATATATGTTACACAATTGAATTGAATCACATGTAACAAACTGTACATAAATCATCAGTAATACTTAACAGGTCCAATGTAATGTCCAAGTGTGATTTGTGGCCTATTGAGTGTAGTGCTCCACCTTGAGTTGAAGACCAATTCATTTTGTTTTGGGATTATTTTTCTTTGAACTTTTAGGTACCCAATAGTTCAAAAGTTTACCCCATGGTTCTTATCCTATCCAACTAGGTTTGAAGCCCTTTGTCCTAGCTTTACTAGACATGTTACAAAGTCACTTTATATTTGACTCGTAGACATTTCTTATTTGGCACTCATCCTGAGGGGTTTAAGTAACCCTCATGTGTAAAAATGAAAAACATATAAGTTAATTTGGTGATATTAAAAATTGGTTCATTTTTAATTCATTCTAATTAATAATTAAAGTGACTTTAATTTCAATCCACCATTTAAGTTGGGCCTCCTCAATCATACAATCATAATGATGGTATGAATCCCTAAATTGAGACCAAATTAAGTGCCCAATAACCTCAATAGCGTGATTGTTGGGTGTCTAACTACAAAATATACTAACCAAATTGTTAAGCTTTAAGTGTGGACAATGAAATAAAATATGAATAACATAGTGAGCTTACCATTTATCGAGAGATCGGATGATGACCCTCCCAGTAGTATCACATTGCACCTCCTCAGTAGGGAGATTGTGGTCAAAAGTAGCAAGAGGGATGGGTTGTAATATCATGGATGAGCTCAACTATAGGAGCAGGGGTGGGCTAGACTGAAGGAGTGGGGGTGGTTGGATTGAGGGAGTCTATGTCTAGTGGACTATCAGAGCAAAGGTTAGATAGACATAACCAACAAAGAGACGATGATTGTTGAAGTCCCTTTTATTCTTCCTCTTACTGAAAAACATAACATAAAAACTCTTCCAACTGATTCAGAATATTATGCAATATTTCGAGTACTTAAGCCCATGAACATTTTTTATTTGGTAACAACTACTCCACACCAATAGTCTTGAACACACTATTAACATTTCCCTTTTGTATGATAAGTTAATGATGAAGTTAATTGGAATGACTAGATTTAGTTTCAATTCACAATCCAACACAATAGATAGAATAACAAAATTTAGTTTGAATTTACAGTTCAACAGTAGACTTCCTCAATGTTCTAAAGTAATAAAAAAGAGAGAAATGGACTAACTATTTTTATTTTTTCCAAGGAAATTTCTCCTATCCAGTTAACCTATATCTTACCTAATTTAAACTTGTAACAAACTACAAGAAATAATTATTTCAAAGACAACAACTCACCTTTAGAGCAATCCCAACCAACTTTAACATCCATGCCAATCACCTTTGTTCAACTATAAGACCACTTGATAAAAATAACCAAACCACAACAAAACCAGATGTGCAAACCAAACTTTCAAATGTACTTAATAATAACATTCACCTTTTAGGATGCATATTTCAACTTCAACCAAGAACATTTACCTTAATCAAGACAATCCCTTGTATGACTCCTCACGAATATCTTCTTAATAACCTACCACTTCAGCATTGGGACCCCATTTGGAAACAAGAGTTCTGGTATTAGTTTCTTAATGGATAATAATCACAAAATCAAACACAAACATGAGGGATTTCAATTCTTTACCAAGTTTATGCAGTTGTACCTTTAAAGACAACAAATCGTGTTAGAACAAAGGTGCTTGGACTCACAATGTCATGCAAAGACGAACTCTAACACCAAATAAGCTAAACCTAGACACAAAACACATAAATGGAGATATGAATGAGCTTCAAAGATAATGAATGACAGAAATGTGTGGAACGCTTGCATTAGGACTTGAACTCGAAAAAATATAAGAAAAATGGGAAAAACTCTCGAATTAAAAGTGTTAACATTTAACACACATAATTCATTCTTTTTTTTTTTTGTCTTACATCACTAAGTATCAATTAAACTGACACTAACATTTAATTATTTAATTGACTACCATGTTAATTAAACCAACACTAACCTAATAAAATATTTTTTTTTATCATTGACTAAACTCATAAATATTAATCTTATTTTTTTCTTCTCATAGACCAAACTAAAATATAATAATTTAAAATAAAATGTAATACTAATGTTTGCTTTACTGTCTTAAAAGTGAACCTTAATAAATTTTATTATTTTTACTTTTACCACTAGCGTGGGTTTAACAATATTTTAAAGGAGTGTAAGGGTTCAACCGATAAATCTATTTAGAAAGAGTTTAAATATTTTTCTTTCTTTAACTTAAAAATATATATATATAATATTTAAAATTATTTCAAAAATAAATTATAAAACACTTAACTTAATTTTAATAATAAATTAAAACTCGCATCCACTTAATAATTTTTTAAAAAGTGTAAAGTCGTGTCGAACCTAATACAAGCCAAATCATATATAAAAATTGATGTTGGTTCCTGTTAATCACATTCGCTCATTTTAAACATATATTAAAAAACGACTAGTTTAGTCCACCTATTCCATGTGCATTGATTAGTAAATTTCTTTTTTCACACAAAATTTAGATGAAAAAATATCATGCACTTTAATTTAATAATCATCAAATTTGATTGCCAAATTTCATAAATACAATCGAAATGTGATTAAAGTATATTTGCAAACTGGCATTTAAGTGGCCAAATCAGCATGTTGGTGCAATTTAAATAAAAAAAAATATTTATTGAAGGATACTTCAAAAAAGAATTTATGTTAAATATGATTTTTTTACGATGAAGTCATATTTTATACACTTTCATAAATTCATTTAGAAACTCTCCTCAGAAACAAACTTTTATTTATTTTAAGGATGAATTTATGTTTAAAAACATGATTTTACTTTATTCTTAGATGAGAAGTTTTTAAAGAATAATTAAAATTTAAAAAATATGTTATTTATAAGATAATTTATGTAATTTAGGTTGAGCATTAGAAGAAAATTTTCTATGTAAAATAAAAATGCGATATGAATTTGAAATAAACTTTAGTAAACTTAAAATAGAAAATATTAAAAAAATAATTATTATTTTTATAAAATAAAAAATAAAAACATAAAGAAATTATAAGTAAAAAAATTCTACAAATTAGTTTATGCAACTTAATTTTAATTTTTGGATAACTCTATTTATTTATTTTCTTATTTTTCTCTCCTAAAAGTTTGCTCGGAGAATTTTTTCCAAATATGTCCAGTATTATAATTCTAAATAATTTGATTCGGTTATAGAACTATTTTTCACTCGTTTTAAAAAGTTATAGAGATTCCACCTAAGCTAACTACTAAAATAGGGAACAAAAAAAGTGTTTTTCCTTCAAAAGATTTAACTGAAATGTGTTGATCACTAGTTTAAAAAAAAGTAGAATAAGGTAGACAACACTTTGTAATTGTCCTTTCATCTTCAAGTTATTTTCTGAAAGTGAGATTAGAGCATGATTTTGTTCATCTTTTTTCCATATTATATCACAGAACTTTCCAATAATGTATACTCGATACAAACATGATTTATGAGAACACAATAGTCTTTTAGGAATTAAGAACATATATATTCTTTTTTTAATTTAATAAATATTTTTTAATTAAACTACGCTTAGTCTAAGTAAATTATTTTAGACCACCAAAATATTTAAATTGCTCATCCTATTTTTGCACAGCTAAATATTTTCAGAGTAACATTTTGCTCTCATGAATTTTATAAACTACAACCTCACATGGCACTATACGAATAATCACCAAAACCCACTCAAATTCATATGATATAAAAAAAAAATGCATGTACAGATTATCTATAGAGATCAATTTATTGTTGGATGAAAAGTATGTGACTAAAAGCTGTTCTAGCGTTTTCATATGAGTGAAGTACCCAAATAACTGTAGTGAGTGAATCCAATCATGCAACTTCTACTCAACTAAACCTAATTTGCTTTTCAGTTTTAACTAACATGCAACACTTTTCTGTGATGTTTCTAGCACGAGCCTTGTATTGTTGCCATTTTTATTTTGTCAAAAACTATGATGATGTTGACATCTTGCACAAACATGAAGTGAAGTGAGAAATAGCACCTGATTTGAAAGAAAGTGGCTAGTGCTTTAATAGTCTAAAATCATTGTAACTAAGAAATACCACAATCTATTCTATGTAATTTTCTCAAAACGTCTATTCTATAATTATAATTTTTTTTTTCTTCTGTTTTTTGGAAAATTAATTTAGGCGATTTTTCAATGATATATATATAAGAAAGAAACTATTAAGAAAAAAAATGTTTAAATATTATTCCCCTTCATTCCAAATAAATTTGATCACTACATTTTTTTCTAGTTATAAATTTTATGTAACTTATTAGATTAGATACTACGTTATGGTTTGCAATATCGTAATTAAGAATCAAAGTTTTCATTAATAGGAATAATTTTTTAAGTATAACAAAATCATAAAATAGAAATAATTTTGAAAATAAAAAATAATTAGTTGCTATAGTGATTAAATTAGAGACTATTTTATGGAGTAAATAAATTTTTAGTTTTTAAATTTTAGTTTCTATTATTGCTAAATGATTTTTAAATTGGTATCTAATTAACAACCAATATTTTTGCTACCAAATTTAGAATTTAAATTATTGGTAGTTAAAAACTTTAATAACTAATTAGATACCAATTTAGAAACTATTTAACAATAATATAAACTAATTTAGAAACCAATTTTTTTTAGTTTCTAGAATGGTATCTAATTTAGTTACTATTGTAACTAATTATTTTGATATCTAAAGATTGGTTTCTATTTGATGATTTTAATACTCTAATACCAGAAGTGAAAATAAAAGAAATGTTACTTTAACAACTACTTCACATTGAAAAACACTAATTTATAATTACAATTTAGTTAATACAATTTTAAAATTACTCAATTTTAATAAAAAAAATATTCTTTTAATTATAATATGATGTAGGAGTGTTAACGTTATCACTCTACAAGAATATATAGCTGGGCAGCCAAACAACTTAATTGGACTAATTTTTTTTTGTTGCAAATTAAAACTCAGATAGTTGATAGTTTACTTATAAACAAGGAAAAAAAAAGGCAGATAGAAAAGACAAGTATTGTAGTGTTATTTTATTCAGAGTGGGGTAATATTTTTTCTTTATTTTAAAATATGATTTTGTTAGTTATATTACTATACGTAATACAAATAAAATTAAGAAGATAATAAACCAAATTATCATCACTATTTTTCTTAGTACTTTCTTCTTTTGAATAATTTTCCCCCCTTCCTATTCCATACTTATTTTTGAAACACAAATTTTCTCCTTGTTATTAGTCTTAACATCATTCTTCAAATGGATAACTCATTAAATTCCATCATGCATCCCAATCTAGCTCATCCTAATCCACTTGAAAATTTTAACAACTTGGAATTTTTTAGATCAAGTTGGAGGAGTTCTTAATATATTTTTATAAAAAGTACTTTAAAAAGGAAAATACGTCATTTTATATAGTTGAAGATGATAGGAAGATGGTGCAGCAGGTTATGACATCAACATAATGGCAAAACATTACCCTCATATCTTCACGCAACTGCTTTCACTCTTTAGTCTAATATTAAATTACACTATTTCAACACCAATTTAATACTTTTAATCTATTATCTTCTAAATAATTACATATACTATTTTTATGTCTTTTATTTCAAATTATGCATATCTATTTTATGACTTTATAGATATATTATTTATTTATTTCTATTTTAATATACATTTTTTTTGTTTTACATGCGTTAATTTATAGGTATTTTCCCGTAACTTGAGTTTTTTTTTTTTATTTATTGTATTTAGATAAATTTAAAATACTCTGGTAAATGTACTGGTAACTTGTTATTTTAGATATAATAAGAAAATGCTACATTTTCCCTCGTATTATCTACATTATTAGATGAAGTTTTAAAATATATATATAATAATATGAAATCCAACCTTGTTTATCCATAATAGAAGAAAAAATCGTACCATTCTTTTTATTAAGGATGATAGAATTGTCCATAAGATAAATGCATTCAGAAGACCGAGAAAAATACCATATTAATAGGAAACTAAAGACAATACCAGCTAAAATATAAGAAAAAAAAAAGATGATAACATTTTATTTATCTATGGTAATAATGAATTAAAAACCATAGTTAAAAGTTGCTAAGAGTATCAGCAGTGATTTTCAATTTACATATATTTTTAGGAAAAAAAATTAAATTTACTAGTTTGAATGGTTGAATGTGAAATTAGTTAGGCGAACAATTTAAATGACTAAAAAAATATAACATTAAATTAGGGATATATTGAAATTTGTTGTATTTTGAGTTTAGTTAAATTTTTCATTCAAATCAATTAATTTGTTTTAGTTCAATTTGGATAGGTTCATAACTTCTTTTTATTAAATCTCATCAGATTAATGATTCTAATACTTAAATTTAACAAAAGGAATTGTCTTTTTTAGAAACTTAAATACTGAAATAAACTAAAATACCCCTACAAGAAAATCATGAAATAGAAACCAATTTTTAGAGACCAAAATAATTAGTTTATATTATTTTTTATTATTATTAAATAGTTTCTAAATTGGTATCTAATTAACCACTAAGGTTTTAACTACCAATTATTTAGTCTCTAATTTAGTTATTATTGCAACTAATTATTTTGATTTTTACAAATTGGTTTCTATTTCATGATTTTCTTGTAGTGTAGTACCAATATCTTTAATATCTTTAATGAAAATTTATCATTAACAAATCAAAGAACAAAACAAAATTGTGGTTGGACGTGTTATTGGCCAATTATTGACATGGAGAATTGTTTTTGGCTGTTAGTTGTGTGTAGCACGCAAAAGAAAACCAAAAACCAAGAAATTGTTCTTCTAAGGAAGAAATTATTCCCTTTTGATTATGGATTACTCTACTACGTTTGGTTTAGATCTTCTTCCACTTCTATATTCCCACTACTTAGTACTTATACACAATCTTCAACGCTGAGGCTAATCATTGAGATGAGGAATCTTAATAAAAAAAAACAGAACCATATCAGATGATAGATAAATAACCAAGAGGAAACTAAGAACCACCTTCAAAGCTCTTGCTTCCGAAGCATTGAGAAGTATTCTACGCCAGTTAATGTAGCTGACTTTCAAATATTTTATGGCAGTATTATTATCTTGTTTGTGCCTCAGGAACTCACATCCACCAGAGAGATTCTTTAGTAACTTCTGGATCACTCAAAAAGACACCATCTAAACTAAGAAAACCAAACACATTACTAAATAAGTAAATTCCCAACTCTAGTACTACAATAATTTCATGTTAGGTATAAAACACTTGTTCATTTTTTGGATAATTGGATGTAGTACATTTCGGCGAAAATAATGCAGCCAAGTTTGTTTTACTTCTAAGGGATAAAAACATCTAAATAAATTAGTACATGAAAATCAACCACGACAAATAAAAAAAAAAAGATCATTCAGATTCCTTACTTACAGATTATTTCTATGGCGGATTCGTCCAGCGCAACAAGCTTCTTTACATTAAAAGCCTGAAGCATAATGCAGGCATGTAACCAGGTAGTTAACATCAAAATAAGCAGTTACAATCCTTACAGAGCTTAAGTAAAATTGAAGCTAGTTAGTTATAAATCATGGGTAAAAATGTGGACAAAAGAACTTTAACGATCTTAGATAAAGTAAAGTAAAACTTCGCGGAGAGGACAATGGGAAAGAGGTAATTTTTTCAACCTTCAGAAAGGAATGAAAAGAAAACGAGCGTTTCAAAATAATATTATGTTCTTGAGCAAAAAGTCTCAGCAAAGCAAGATAAATTCTAAAGGTACATATCAATCATATGAAGCAAGGAATTATTGTTATTTCAAAGCAAATACATGAATACCATAATGCTATGTTCAAGGATTCCAACACTAAAATTGTTTGAAGGCTAGAGATAATCATTGTGATTTGTGCAGACAAAGTGTAGCCAATGTACATCTCAGTCTAGACTTCGTGAAATCAACTAAGATTATATGACTATTTAGACTTCTTTCCTTGTTTTTTCTTGACAACTTCATCAACATACATTATGCCCTTGCCTTTGTAAACTTCAGGTGGCTTACAGGTCCGAACAGTAGATGCAAACTGGTGCACCCTTTGTTTGTCAATTCCAGTACAGCAAATTACATTGTTTTTGAAGCAGAAAACACGGACAGCAGGAGGGACAGCTAGTTCCACCTCATGACTGTACCCAAGTTTGAGATACAATAGACGCCCTGCAGCTTCAGCTCTGGCTTTGTATCCAACACCCACAATCTTGAGAAAGCGAAAAAATTTGGCCTCCATCAATTCCAAAGCAAATAGGTTGCCTAAAATTGTCAGAGAACAAAAATTATGGTTGCATTTGTTTTCTTAGGAACAAGATACTTCAGAATGATATATCTGGAATGATATTTTTGAAAACATATTCTGTCCATGTTTTGTATTTTGTATAATTTAAAACTTATTTCTGGGAATTTGTAATTATAAGACAAAAAACTGTCCCCAGCAAAATGTAAAAGAACTCGTTTCCTCCCACAACTTGATACAATCACCACTAGATATTCTCATAAGACTTCAATCATTACTTGGACATAAATTATACCCAAAATGAATTGGTGGGGGTAATGCTCAAAACATGTCCAGGAATAATTTTTATTTTCATACCCACCCACCTCAACATTCCTGGAATGTAAATCTAAACCCCCAAACAAAAGTCCACTGTAGAAAACTAAAGGTTTTGACAATTGAATAAAACCAGAGGAAAGAAAATACAGAAGTGTATGGGGAAGCATCCTGTCTGATACAGAGAATGTCATATCATACCCATTACAACACAAATATATTGATTTTCATTTACGATTAAGCCATTGCAAACAAAAGATCAAGGACAAGTAACAATTATCGAAATCATAGTATGCATTGCGTAGGAGCGGTGTAAATTACTATACAAAGTGGAGCAGATGTATATTGAAAAAATTGCATAACAAAATACTGCGTTACTTGATGGGAGATCCTTCAAATAACACAGGTGTTGCCAAAGCAAAGGTATCATTTCCACAGAAGCTATGTAATTTGTTTATTCCATAGTTCTTGAAGTGAAATGAATCTACAATTCCTTCAAATATTATTTATATAAATTTGCATATGAACATGCAACTAAACAGCACAATCCTTGATTTTCTAACAGGTAAAAAATATAGAGGAGAAACAAAAATAAATTGAATACAAATGGGAAGAATATTATTTTTATTTTATCAGCTGCAGAGATTCCTAGGGTTTTATAACAGGCATTGGTTCAGTTGAAATTAAACAACGAAAAGGAAAGTTACCTCCGATTACACAGAGAGAGCGAGAGCAAGAGGTGCAGCTCACGAATCCAAACCCACCGGACACTACACCGCGCGCAGGCGGCGCTTCTCTCGAGTGAAACACATAAACTAATTGGGCTGGGCCTTATTCAGCTTGGGCCTATTAAAATGTCCTAGGGAATTTGTTTTACACCCCATCCTTTCCGTATGAACTCCCACGTATATGAAAATACTCACTTTATCCTTGTAGTTTAAAGTTTTTTTTTTGTCCTAATTTTACAATCGAAAAAGGTTTTTTCTCTCCTAATTTTACAATCGGAAAATCTTTGAGATTGTTGAATTTCGAAGTTAAAAGTGTCTTCTATGTTGCCCAATTTAAAATTCTTTTTTCATAAAATAATTTTTTAATATTGTAATGTATAAGATATTTTTTACTTTCAGAATACACAATTCAAAACTCATTTTTATATATAATTCTGATCTAATTATCTTCTATTTAGCATATTTATATATCTAATAAATACACGTATTTTGGTATGCCATTGCTTTTAATTGAATGATGTATACATTACAAAAGAAAATTAAATTTACAAAATTCTCTTTTTTATATAATGTATACAATTTTGTTAATCTATCAAACTAGTCTATTTTGTATCTATTTAAATTAAATTGATTTCAATTATAAATAAATAAAATTGAATTTTAGATTTATATAAAATAAATTCAAAATTAGTGTCATTATAATTACTGATCAATAAACATATCTATAAAAAAAATCGAGGAGAAGGGAAATTTGTTATTTTTTATGGTAAAAAAATCATTTATGCATGTTATTTCACAAGAAAAAATGGGATTGGCTGAATTTCATATATTCCAATTTACTAATAGAATATGAAGTCTTACATTAGATTTCAAAATTAAAATTTACATATTTTATAATTATTATTGAAGACATATAAAAGAAAAAACAAACAAAGATGATTGATTCTCACTATACCAGATCATTTCAAACTTCATCCAAATTATATGAAAAATCTATTTTCTCCTTAATAATCTTAAACCTAGGTTTATTGAGATACACACAACACCGAGTCATTCATTCCATGCACTTGAGCATGACGGCAGAGAGAATGGGCTATCGATGGAGGAGAATAAGTGTGCACCGAAGAAGACAGTGTTGGTGGATTGTGATACACAGAAGAAAGTGAGTTTTCGTGAAAGTTGTGACTTCTGGATTTGTATATCCATAAGTGTTATTTCTATTCTAGATATTCATATCCGTAAATCAAATCATGCAATTTTGGATATGAAAGTCTAAAACTCATATATCACTTTTGGATATGACATCTGGAAACTTAATTGGACAACTTAAATAACCTGATCTCATTTCAGATTTCAAAATCTAGAATAAATACTAACCACTTCCAGATTGTTTTATCCGCAAACAAGACAAGAATAATTTTAAATTTTATATTGAGTGCAAATTTAAAATAATCTGGTGCAAGGAGAAACGACCGAGATATACCAAGCACATCTTTTAAAAAGGAAAAGTAAAGCGAACGCATGATATAGAAAAAGAAATCCACAAAAAGTAAATAGATAATATCATTATTTTACTATTAGCAGTTATTTAAAAAATAATATTAAAGAATCATGTTATTTGAAAATATTCAAATTTAGTTTTCGTGTATTGTCAATATCAATTTTACACAATCAGGTATCAACAAATCCGAAATCATTTCAGTATTCTTTTTGTGATAAAAACATTTTAGTGTGAGTTTTACGATACTTATTATAATTTTTTTACCATACGCGATAATTTGTAATTAGAAGAAAGCATTAAACATTTATATCATTGGGGCATTGTAACTAAATTTTATTCCAAAATATTAAAAATATAATACTTAAATACCATTATAGGAGTTGCTTATCATTTTTAAATTCTTTCCGTTGGAACGAAATAATAGGATAAATGGCAATCATACTCGATACAGGGGAATGGTATAACGGTTTTTAAAGAAAAATTGAAAATGCTCAAAACGGATATGAAATTATGGAACAGAGATGTGTTTGGTAACTTTGATACTACTAAGTGGAGGATCCTTCCGGATCTGGAGGCTTTAGATTGTCAAGACTGCAATGGGGGCTTAGGGGAAGGTGAGGTTGGAAAAAATGGAATTGACAAGCCGTCTGGTTGAGATTGAAAAGAAAATTGTAAACCTTTTTTGTCAAAAGGCTAGAGCAAGCTGGTTTAAAAATGGGGACTCTTGTACTAGGTTCTTTCACTTATCTTTGAGGTGGAGAAGGCTCAGGAATGAAGTGAAGGGTGTCCAGGTTGGGGACCAATGGTGTGAGGAATCAAGTAGCGTCTACATAGAGGCAAAAAAGTTATTTGAAGCTAGATTCAGTGCTACAAAAGATCTTGGTGTAAGGTTGGATGAAGTCAATTTTAAATCTCTTAACCCAACGGATAATGAGAGACTTGTAGCGGTGTTCACGGAGGAAGAGATAAGGGACGCAGTGTGGCAGTGTGAAGGTTCGAAGAGTCCCGGTCCAGATGGCTTTAACTTCAGTTTTATCAGGAAAAGTTGGGAGTTTATAAAAGATGACATATTTGCAGCAATGACTTTGTTTCACAGGACTGGAACCATTCCGAATGGTTGTAACGCTTCGTTCATAGCTCTAATCCCCAAGGTCAGGGACCCATCTAAGCTTGAGAAGTATAGACCCATCTCACTAGTAGGAGCCCTATACAAAATCATATCAAAGGTTTTGGCTGGCAGGTTGAAGAAGGTGTTGCCTGCAATCATAGATGAAAGTCAATCAGCATTCTTAAAGAATAGAAGGATCCTAGACAGCGTGCTTATGGCTAATGAAGTGGTGGAGGATCTAAGAAAAAAAGGGGAGAAATGGGTTTTGCTTAAAGGTGGACTTTGAGAAGGCATATGACTCGGTTAGATGGGAATTTTTATATGATAAGCTGCACAGGATGGGGTTTCATAACTTATGGATCACCTGGATTCGAGGTTGTATGGAGTCCGCTTCAATATCTGTGCTGGTCAATGGGAGCCCTACGGAGGAGTTCAAGCCATCAAGAGGGTTGAGACAGGGTGATCCTTTAGCCCCCTTCCTTTTCTTGGTGGCAG
>Ga0123342_1002291_pt1 | contig 31851 bp, 15 predicted proteins | sample Turbeawhitnodule_FD_89960 | JGI IMG/M metagenome (GOLD analysis project Ga0123342, IMG submission 89960) | Root nodule microbial communities of legume samples collected from Mexico - Turtle bean Mexico white nodule | ecosystem: Host-associated > Plants > Roots > Nodule | place: Mexico: Nepantla... | reverse complement strand
ATTTAAAATTTAATAAAATAAAAAAAAAAAAAAAAAAAAAAAAAAAAAATTTAAAAAAAAAAAAAATATTAATAAAAATAATATTTTTAATTTTAAAAAAAAAAAAAAAAAATCTGTAAGAAAATCGTAAACTTTTGAATGCAAATAACTTTTTTTATAGATTATAAGAAAATTCAAATGAATATTATCTTTTTTTTTCTCTTAAAAAAATACTAATTATCCAAGTTGAATATTGCAAAACTCTTTTTCCTGATTGAATATTATGAAGTTTTTCATAAAGAAAGAAATGTTTAAAATTTGGAAATTATAATTGAAGAGTGGTGTAGAGACATTGGCTAACATTACCACTAATAAGTGGTGCACAATGAATGAGTTGATAATATTGGTTAGACCCCACTTCTATCTCCTCACCAAAACAAAAGAAATGAATAATTTCTCACTCTCAAAATATCAAAACCCATTATTGTTTTGTTTGCTATATACTATCAAATCAATCTTATTATAACTAAGGTACTTCACTCCCACACATATATATACTATAAGGTCAAATTTAAATAATTTAATTGTAATTTCTAAATTAATTACCAATAGTACAAATTTGTACTTCCCACACCTACCTAACGTATACTGTGAGAATGGATGAGTTGGTACCCACAAAGGTATATTTTGGGTAATCATATATATATATATACACTGAGACATTATTTAAAAGAAATTAAGATGACGTCAAAAACTAAAAGAAGAATTTTTGGGAAAAACATAATGCTACGAAAATAATCATACCTATTTGTTATAAACATATACTATAAATATTGTTATAGTATTCTAAAATGCCTTTTTCTTCAATCTTTCTAATACCTTATAAATAAATATTACTCAAGAAAAATACATTTATTTAATATTTGACTATAAAGTATTAACATGTGCTTGGAGTAATGCGGCATTCATTTTATGTTGTCATTGCGTATATATGATTTTATCTTACCACATGTTTTTTTATTAAAAAATATTTTTTATAACACCCTAAAATATACAAACATTTATTATAAATATAACATCCTAAAATATATAAATATTTTATAAAAGAAAAGAAAATAAAACAATATTTTTTATTCTTTTTGCAAAATTGATCACCACAATTTAATTTCATTCCATATTAATAATTATAATAATACTAATATAAAATTAATAATAATAATAGTATCGATAATAATTACAATAATATTAAGTATGTGTTATTAGAAATTAACATTTGATTCAATCCAATACTTAAATAAAAGAACGAGCATAAGAGTTGAGAATCACATTGAGTTCATTATGACTCAAATTTAATATCCACAAATATCACATTGTGCAAAAACTCTCCATCAACTACTTATCACATGATATTTTAGTCCATATGACTTAAACTACCAGTGAACATATTTCTTTACTTAATTCACAAAAATAATTAATAATTCACATATCATCCCATATTTGTAATCTCACATTTAATGCATATTTATAATTTAAATGATACTTATTAACAACATTAGTCACTCAAAAAAATTATCTATAGAGTAAATATCATCCCATATTTGTAATCTCACATTTAATGCATATTTATAATTTAAATGATACTTATTAACAACATTAGTCACTCACAAAAAAATTATCTATAGAGTAAATTTTGATTTCTTAAAATGAATTTATACAATTTTGTTGGACAAATTATAATTTGTTGAGCATATGTAAGTCTGAAAATAATGTTGGCTTTGTAGATTAAAAAAAATTAGCAATTTTTTCATTCACTAGGTAAATTTTGTTTAAAATTGAATCTTATCCTCTTAGGATAAAATCTGCTAACTAGATTATATAGAACATGAAATTTGGCAGAATCATTCCAAAACTATCCCAAACTAAACTAGCTACTTCAAAAGTTTCATCAAATTTAAAAATAAACATTTAACACATACTCTCGTAGATTTTAAACAATAACTATTATTTTTGAAATTGAACATATCAACCTAAACTCAAGTAAAAAGCCAACAAAAAAAAGTTACCATTTTTAAATCATAACATCCACGTAACATTTGTAACTTTAGCAAGCTCAAGCTACAAGTAAACAAAATGATTAATTTCCAATTTATTAACTAAACAATGCAATTCCCAACCTACTATTAATATAAATCAATCTTTAATTTACACCAACATTCCAATTTCACATTAAACCAAACTAAAACCAAACTAAGTAAATTAACTCACCTTACTTGAAATTGGCTCGAGATCCAGAAAATCATCAAGAACTAGGTCTCCAAGAACCTAAACACCTATAAGATTTTAACTCCAAAACAACCAAAACAAAAATTATAAAGAATCTAGTGATTGCTTAGAAGAATCAAAACTCTCAAATGACACAACTAAGTTTATAAATCTTTTTAGTTTTCTCCTATTCCAAACTTATCTCTTTGTTTTTTTTTTCGAGAACAAATCCTACAATATAAAAGGTAACAAAGTTAAGAGTAATCATATCTGATGAGAACTCAATTCGGAGTAAGTTTTTTTTTTTTCCCTTGTAATATCTCTTTATTTATACTCTTTTAGGTTATTATGTAAATCTTTAGCAAGTCCACAAGCTTTTTAAATTGAGAAATATTTTTCTCTTAACTATTTTAACCTTTAATCTGTGTTTTGATTATCTTGGCAATCTTTCATTAGATCCTTAAGAGCTTTCGTCAATCCTACTATTTATAACTATTATTTGGAATACAAGCAACTGTCAAGTAATGGAAGCTACCTCAAGATGTAATTGAATTTATTAGTTTACTATGAGAGTAATTATTGTTAAAATTGTTGGATTTGCAGTTGATGTTTTTGGATTTCATTATTTGATTTGATACTTATGCTTTTGAACTTGGTAATGAGTTATAATAGTCAAAGTTAATATAGAAATTGTGTATTCATTTAGTTTTTAGTTTAAAGTATTGTATTTTAAACTTGTTGAAATAATTAGAGTGGGGAGAAAATGATTTGAGATTTTTTTTTTACTTAATTGTTGTTTTTTCATATATAGCTTGAGCGTAAATTATTCCTCGAGCAATATCAACTTAAGTGTAAAACAATATTCCTCAAACAACCAAATGGACACACAAATAATACTACTCCATTTTCAAGCTAAAAAACTAAAATTTAGACAAGATAAATGTCACAATAATTCTCTCCTCCATTAATTAATTTATAAAATATTCATAAATAGATATATACAACAAAATGATAAATATATGTATATTATTAATTTATATTAATAAATCACTTATAATTTTTAAAATCACTCATAATAAAATTATATAATATAAAAAACTGTTAAAGTATTGCAGATGTAGTTTTTTTATTGCTCTTAAATCAAGAGATGCTAAAAGAATGAAATTAAGAAAAATAGCTTATAATAAAACCTTTTAAAATAAAAATTAATGTAATTTATCTTTGTAATAAAAACCATAAAAATAATTGCAAAATTGTTAAAAGTATGTTATTTATCTTAAAAAAAATTATAAATAAAATATTTTTCATTATTGTGAAGATAAAATATAATTATGTGATTTTCAAATATATATATATATATATATATATATATATATATATATATATATATTAAAAAAGGAGGCCGAGGCCTCTCACCCATCAACATACATCTGGCTCTATTCGGACATCTAAAGTTGAAAATATCTCTTTCCATAAGAAAAAAATAGCATTCATAGGAAATCATGATTTTTTTTTAAATGTTATAATTTTCGGGAATCATTCTAAGAGGAGATAAGAAACTAATATTTTGTACTTAAAAAATCATTTTCATTAATAAAATTAAATAATTTAATAGAATAAATAATTAAGATGTCTGGTAAAGCTACGTTGTTACTCATTAATTATCAAGAAATTCATATAAATATTTCTAAAATTATCTATGAAAAATAAAATAATTTTTAATCATTCACCGAATATAATATTTAGGATGGATTTTAAGAATTGTGATTTTCCCACATAAAGATTATTTTCTTCAATCAAGCATTCTAAAAGATAATAAAAGAAATGAAAGAAGTAATTGTTTACCATTTAAGATGAAACACTTATCCTATGTATGGAACAATTAAAAGGAAGAAAAAGATTGTTGTTTGGTTACCTAATAACATGGAGAAAAAGAATAAATTCTTGATAGACCATAGTTTCTGCTTTGTGTTAAATTTGAAGAAACAAGTCATCCTCACTTTTATATATAAGTTTCTATTCAAATACATATTACTTTTTCTTTCTTCTTTCACCTTTTGTGTATATAAAACTAAACAAAAAAAGAAAGTGTAAGAAAAAATGGATCCGAAATGATGCAAAAAACATTAGAGTAATGTAGAGGTTGTTGAAACAGGCACTTACTTACTGGAGAAGTGTATGGAAATATGAAAGGAAGATTATAATTTGATTTGAGTTTTATCCCTGGCAGTGAGTGAGTGAGTGAATGAGTGAGGTGAGGATTGATTGGAAATGACAGAGAAGGGATGATGAGTGAAGAGAAGAGATTGGAATTAAGCAGAGAAAATTGAGGGGAAATGAAGAGGTGGTGTGACAAGGAGTGAGAACATTTTGGAACCTTGGATGAATGCTAAACTCTAATAATGATGTAGACTATGATCTATCTTATCACCATCTCCTTTTCTTTCCTCTCTCAAAACACATGTCATGCTTCCCTTCTCCTTCTCTCTCATTTCCCTCACACCTTCTATTCCGTACACCTCCGGTCCCCGCCACCTCTCTTCCACCACAGATCACACACTCTCTTTCCCTTCCCTTGTCCTTTCAATTAACTCATGTGAGTGACAAGCTCCCAGCTTTAAAAAAAATACCCTTTTTTGATTCCCCTTTTTCAGAAGGAATTGACTTTCCAAGAACTTAATGCTGTGGGCAATAGAAAGTGGCAATGTTTGCCGTGTCAATTTATATGTGACCTCAACCACAAGGTATGGTATGGTGTGAGTGAGCATATCATATCAGGCCTAACACAACCCTTTCCTTCCCAGCAACACCATCTTTTCTTTCTCCTTGTTTCTCCATTTACATGGGAATAGTAAAGAAAGTACAACATACCCTAATAGGCATATAGGAGACCTTAACCTATAGCGCCCTCAATCAATACAAGAATATACTTATACTACCACACCACACAACCCGAGAAAATTTAAGTGCAAACTGCAATGCAGAGAGCAACAGTGCTAGCTGTAACTACGAAAGCCTATGAGGGTCCATAGTGGCCACCTACGACTCTATGACCACCTAATTGGCCTAACACTTTTGAGTTTTCACTTTCGTTTTCTCAGCCTTCTCTCTAGTTCCGTGTACTAGTGCTGTTGTAAGTAACAGCTTCTTAAAACAACAACAACGCTTGTAACTTGTTGTGAGCAAGTAACCAGTTGCCAATCAATGCCACTTTTCTAGTCACAGCAAACATAGCAGAAAGTTGAGAATCAAATCAACCTTTGTCTTCATTCGGGCTTACGAAAATTGTTCTCTGTAAATGGAAACGGTTATTAAAAATCCTTGCTTTTTCTTCCGTGTCTGACTTTAAGGTTACACTACACCAATGTCACAGATCATAGGCGGGGATTACGAGGCGTGATATTAAGATAAGAAAGGAGAGGCATAACATTAACAAACACTATATCGCCGCTCGTGCGCTTTGCCAATCTTCAAGTCCCAAAATCCAGATCTCGAGGCATTTTCACTTGTTCATTACTGGTTGAAGAACTTTTGCCTATCATAAGGGTTTTTGTGTAGACATGGCCATGATAGCTTGGGGATTGTGGATCATGTTGAATTTGGGCATTGTTTGACTTGACACTAGCACGTAATCCTGGTATAGTCTCCACTTTGAACTAAGCTTGGACTTTGTTTCTGCTCTGTATTTCATGATTATGAATATTCTATGATCTATAGTCTATTGGGGTGTGTCGAATTGTTAAATAGTATTCTTTCTGTGCTGGGAGGTTTTTGAACTTGCAAATAAGCTGTTGTCATTTACTCATTGGTGGCTAGTTGGTTCTTTGTACTTGGTCCATGGCTTTAACCTGTGACATTTAATATTCTACTGTGTTTTGCATAATTGGGGAGAGAAATTTGGTCCTTGTTTGGAATTCCCTATTTTAAGGTCTTGAGAAGTAGTGAATTGATTGTTGGGAGAAGGGTTAGGACTTAAAGGTGAGATTTTCATGTGGGAGGTGGTTTGTTTCAAATACAAGTGTGAGATATGCTGGGCTCTGATGATGGAGATATTGATGTGTTTTTTGACTCACTGGATAGTTTGTCAGCTCAAGATTCTGTTTTAGCCAAAGAAGAGTTTGACTCTGAAAGGTATGGTTGTGATTATGGTGACATTTGGGTGAAGGAGCCTGTTAGTGTGAAGGAAAGGAGGGAACGTTTCCTGCAAGATTTGGGTTTAGACTATGCTTCTTCTTCCGAGGTTTGTTATCAAGAGAGAATGAACTTTGATGACTCATCCATCAGTTTGGGATTTGAGAGGATCAGGGAGTGCAGTGGAGCAATCTCAAATGCTTCAATTTCGCATAACGATCAAGTATCTGAGAAGTCGGTTCTCTCTGGAGGCAAAACAGTTTCTGAAGCAAAAATCTCACTGGATGAAATGAAAGGGTGTCCCCAAGGTGAAGCAGATGCAAACTTTGAAGGAAAAGAGCATGACTTCTCTTCTACAAATCAGGAGTACAGAGAAGCTGATGCCCAAGAATTTCAGGATTTTGATATGGGTAAAAGGAAAAGGAAAAACTGGTGGAAACGCTTTGTGAACGAGAGGAAAGGGGTTGAAGGAAATGCTAGATCAAAATTTAATGCGGGGGCAAATAAAACTCGAAGAATAAAGGTAAGGCAGAATAAAAAGAGGTGGCTAGAGTTTAGTGGCCTATTCATTGGACAAGAGGTTAGAGCTCACAAAGGTCTAATCTGGACAATGAAATTTAGTCCCTGTGGTCAGTATTTAGCCAGTGGAGGTGAAGATGGTGTTGTTCGCATATGGCGTGTTACATCACTGGATAAATCAAGTATTTGTTTCACCTCAAAAGACAGCAATTCTAATTGCAAAGTGGAATGTAAAAACACTTCTCCTAAGAAGAAAAACTCATGCCAACCCTTCATCTTCCTTCCAAATAGTATTTTTCAAATTGAGGAATCACCACTGCAAGAATTTTTTGGTCATTCCAGTGATGTCTTGGATTTGGCTTGGTCTAATTCAGATGTGAGTTCATAGCAGAAGCTTGTTATCCCCTTCTAATCTTGCAATATGCTCTATTTGTTCTGCTTGAAATTTTAATATTCCTTAAAGCTGACAAAAATTTCTTGTGCAGATTCTCCTCTCCTCTTCTATGGATAAAACTGTTCGTTTATGGCAAATTGATTGTAATCAAAGTCTTAGTGTTTTCCATCACAATGACTATGGTATGTATAAGAGCACCGTCCCTTTTGGCTTGAGTTTTTCTTTACCATACTGTAATTGGTCAATATAATATATAAAACACATACTTTGTTTATCTTCATAATCATAATTTGAAACATTACTATCTCTTCATCCCATGAATGTAGTTATAATTGTCTCTTTATTTTTAATGAAAGCAGTGACATGCATTCAATTCAACCCTGTTGATGAAAATTACTTCATTAGTGGGTCCATTGATGGAAAGGTTCGAATATGGGGGATACGTGAAGAGCGAGTCATTGACTGGGCAAATATACGAGATGTCATAAGTGCTATAAGTTACCAGGAAGATGGGAAAGTATGTGATAAATTCTTGATGGGATCTTTTCTTGAGTTTGGGTCTGGTTACATATTTTGACACTGGTTACCATTGACTATTTACATTTGCAGGGATTTATAGTTGGTTGTGTTACAGGCACTTGTCGTTTTTATGTTGCTTCAGGTATGTACTTTTTGAGTTACCAAATACCAATTACTATAGTTATGAAGCCTCCTTACAAAAGATAAAATAGAAAGGACAATCTAAATTGGATTTCTAATGATTTAGGAAAATATTTCCAGCTTGAGGCGCAGATAGATGTATGTGGTAAGAAGAAAGCATCAGGCAACAAGATTACTGGCATTCAGGTTTCATTCTATTAACTCTTTACTACTAACATGCTATACTTTGTCCTTTATCTATTTACATCATAACACCCTTGTTGCTGTGCAGTTCTCCCAAAAAAGTTGCCAGAGAATTATGATCACAACAGAAGATTCCAAAATTCATATTTATGATGGCATTGAGCTTGTTCAGAAATACAAAGGTACAGCATTTAGTTATTGGGAGAATAATAGAATTTATTTAAAAGTTCTTCAGCGGTCCATCACCTTAACAATATGTGTTTTTTTATTTTCTTATAGATGCTGACCATCTCTCACATTGTGAATTGTTATTTCTTAATTTAAATAATATATTTGGCTATAATTTTTTTGTTGTCTGTTACTTGGAATCGTGACAAGCTTTTTTATATTTTTAAATAATTAAAAAATAACTTCTGATAGCTACCTAGGTGTAATATTTTATTTGAGCTCAATTGTGATTATTTTCTTTGCTGTATTACGAGGTTTTGTTGATTTATCTCTCTAATCCTGTTAATGTTTGTTTCACTTTATTTCTCATGTCTGTCACTTTGAACAGTTTCAAATATCAGTAGATTAATTTTGAAAAACCCACAAACTGAACTTCTTCCCTCACATGGGTTGTGATTTTATTTTATTTTTATTCTTTCTGTTGTACAAAATTGTGCCATTGTTTTCTTTTATGGCATCAGATCTGGTAGGCTGATGTCAGGCTTAAGGAATTGTTTTATAAATTGTAATATATAGAGAATTCATTCTGAATCCCTATTCTATCTAGATACTCAATTTTAAAGTTATTTTTTCCATTCATCTCTTAAGTTTGGTTCTTTAATGAGTAATTATAGGAAAATAAAAGAAAAAATAAATACATTAAACTTTTTTTTCTAAGTTAAAATGTTTCAAGTTCTTATTAAGAAGTTTATCCAAACATTACTTTAATAATCATGTAAATATTGTCACTTTTTGTAAATCTACAACACTAACACATTGTCATAAACATTATGTTGGGTTGTTTTGCTGACTGTATTCTTTCCTGATCTAATTCTTGACTTTATTACTTTCACTGGTTTGTTATTTCTATATAACCTATTCACTTCTATTTGTTTTACATTATATGCTTAATGATTGGTTTTGCATTAAAAATTGTAAGTCAGTGTTAGGCTTATTACTTGCACAGGTCTTCCAAAGTCAGGAAGTCAAATGTCGGGCTCATTTACATCTAGTGGAAAACATATAATTTCAGTTGGAGAGGACTCTCATGTTTACATTTGGAACTTGGATGACTTGGGAAATGCTTCTCCTAAGCACACAAAATCTGAACGCTCATGTGAGTACTTTTTTTCCAAGGGTGTTACTGTTGCAATACCTTGGTCAGATGTGAAAGCATATCAAAGGGGTTCTAGCAGTAACTTTTCCCACCATTCTTCAGAAATGCAAAACCAATCAGAGATTGCTCCTGAGATCAGAGATCCAGATCGTTTTTCTCTTGGTAATTGGTTTGCCATTGATGGCACATGCAGAGGTTCAATGACATGGCCTGAGGAGAAACTTCCTAGCTGGGATTTACCTATAGCAGAAGATAAATATGATGAGCAGCAGTTATGTCACAAAAATACTTGTCAAGACAGAATTGTGTCAGAAACATGGGGGCTATCAATTGTGGTGGCTGCTTGTGATGGAACTATTAAGACATTCCACAACTTTGGATTACCCATTAGGTTCTAAGACAATGTAATGGTCATGTTGGTGTTGAGTAACCATTTCACTCACTCTTTGTAAGGAATGTTGGTTCAGCCTTGATGTCTTCCATGCACAAGAACTTTTGCCACTTATCCATCAAGGCTTTGCTTGGTAAAGGTGGAAATTTACAAGGGTCTTTTAATGCCTGGAAATTCAACATAAGTGGCTAAGGATAGCCTTGGATTAAAGTAAATTTACAAATTCCAACACAGTAAATAAAAAAGGAAAAAAATTATTGTTTTGGAGATCAAATATTTTGGAACTTCTCTAACTTTTGATCCAAGCATTCACTGGCTGGGAAGACAGAGTTTGAAGCTCCTGGTATCATGGTCACTCTCACAGGATTATCAGTGTTAAATCCATGCAGAATGTCAAGGCTTTTGACATGTTCTACAAATTTGTACACTCAACTATTGAGATTTGCCTCTAGTTTAATGTGGTTTTGGTGAGTCATGCCACTGGCCACACACGAATCCTAGTCTCCTCTTCATCAACCAACATTTTGATTAGATTATTTATTCAGCAGTACAAATTTAAAATGCAATTGAAATTTTATTCCATTATGCTCTTCTCTGTCACTCTCTAGAGTTATGTTATTATTATTAGATAAAAGAAAAAAAATTGCCACATGTTCGGATTGAATTTAATTTAACTATCAATTCAACTTTAATTGACTTTAACTTATCTCTTTTTTTTATATTTAGCAACACAATCCAACCTAATCCATTTATAATTAAATTGTGTAAGATTAGATTGTTGAGTTGAATATTTAAAAAAGAATGGTCAACTCTTAAAAAAAACACCTTAAAATAAATATTTTCAATATTTTTGTAATATTTATGAGAAAAATAATACTTTCAAATACATATATTAATAATATTCGTATAATATAAAAAAAAAATACAATTAGATGGGTTTAAGAATTGGATGTGATTCGCTTACATTTACACCCATACATTTCTATATTTTTTTTATCTTCTTTTAAATTAATTAAATTACGATACTTTTAAAAAAACATTTTTCTCGAATTTCACCAATATTTATCCTACCAAACAATTTAATTTAATTGTTTTTCATTTCTTTTCAGTAATGGTTTACTTAATATATTCGCAAAATTATTGGAATTATTTTCAATAATTAATCATATAGATAGAACCAGCAGAGAACAAATGAAATTAAAGAATACATATAAATATTAAAGAAGCTAAGCTTACATTGAAAAAAGAAAGATAGTAGGGTAAAAATATAAGTTAAAAAACAATAAACTATTGTCCAATTCTTTGATGTAAACCAGATTCTAGTGGGTGCAAGTAAATTCATGTAAGAATTTTTTTTCTTCTATGAATTAAAACTGTTTCAACAGTTTTTTTAAGATTTTTTTTCAACAAATATAACAAAAGATAATAAAATAGTTGTACTTATGTCCAAATTTTGACTAATCATGCACCCAAAAATTGCTAGAAAATTACAAAAAAATATTAAATAAGTAATATTGTACAAGTTACTCATATAAAAAGTACATTTGAAAATTTACACGTAATAAAAACTCGAAGGGTAAAAATTTTCACGCAATAAAAGGAGAATACAAAAAACATTAGAGTTGAAAAATGGATAAAATATATTGTAATTAATTAATGAAATAGTTAGGAATAATTTTAGAAAATGAAAAAAAAAGATTTTATCTTAAAATGACAATTAATGAATAAATTAGTTAATCTATAAACATGTTATCAAACTAGCTAGCGGGATAACATTATCAAAAACAAAGATTTAAGATATAATAATAAAAATGAAGAATAAAAAAATTCAATTAATAATTTCAGTAGCTACTGTAAGACCTATTTTTAATGTTTGTACTTGAAAAATAATTTAAGTTATTAAATTTAAATGATTATTCAATTAAAAAAATATATTAGAAGGGACATGGTAAATTTTAGTGTAATAGTTAAATTAAAAGTAAGTTTCACTAATTTTTTTTGAAGTTGTAGAAAATAATTAATATTAACATGACGCTCTAATATTTAATGTCAAGCTATATACATTAATCAAAATATTAACTAATGTTTATGTTATTAATTAATCAAAATAAATTTATAAATATAAAATAAAATTATTTATGTTATTAATTAAAATTTTATTATTTATGTTTTTAATTATAAAAAAGTGTTATTTGTAAAATCAATGTTTATGTAATTAATTATTTTCAGGAGGTACTAAGTTGTTTTTTAGTTCATAAATTTTGAATAATGCTATTTTAATTTGGAAATTTAATAATTATATACTTTTGTTATCTTAAATACAAATTATTTAAAAATAATGTTTTCTATTTTAATTTTTATCTGAGGACTTTATTTATTCTTTTGTCTCTCTTTAAGTATTCTTTTCGTAGAGACTATAACAGTTGTAAATTGTAATTCATTTGGTCAGTTTATTCTTGGTTTTTTTCAAAGATATTTTATTAATGAAATAAAAAATATTTGTATTTTTTTTTTGTCTAATTTACTTGTTTCAAAAAGAAGTAATAATATATTTTTTAAGGATATTAAATCCTAACAATATATTAAATAAGTAATTTTTAAAATTCATTTATTTAAAAGAACTTATTTTAAGTTTAAATAAAGTGATATTACTATTAACTCTTCTCCTTGTTACTATTAGGTTCCCATAGTTATTATATTAAGATAATTAATATTAAAAACATTATAACAATTTTCTTACCATGTTTACTGTTCTTCTTCGATGCGTCTTGAGATATTTGGTTTTTGTTTTGTCTGGTGACCATTGAGACATCAACACGGATTTATTGTGCCCTAGATCTTTGAACAGGGAAATTGTCTTTGAGAAATATATATATATATATATATATATATATATATATATATATATATATACTATGATTATTGTCGGAAATGAAATTGAAAATTAAAAAAAAAATCAAAGTTATCTTGAGCGGCAACTAAAACCTCTGCAACTGAGGGTTTGGTGGCAGCAACAGCACAGAGCCAAGCTCTCTAATGGCAGTCTCCACTTCTCTCTTCTCTTTCTCTCTTTCTTCTTCTCTTCATTCATCTTCACTCTTATGTCTTCCGAAAACCCTCTCCCCTTCCTTCACTTCTACACTCCGCAGTTCAGCCCCTCACGCAAATTTCGCTGTTCGCTCTTCTTATTCTGAAATGGGCTCTTCCCCTGAGCCAATCGAATTCAGGTTTTTTTCTTCTTCTTATTGTGTTGGTATAAATGCTTTTTGTATAAATGCTTCAGTGGAACTCCGATGGGAATTGTTGTGGTTGAAAAAATAATTTGTTGGCAGGAAGCCCATCCCGGCCAGGGCTCACTTGGAACTCTCAATGAATGAAAATAACAATCCATCTTTTAAATGGCGAAGGGTTTTGCTCAAAGTCAGTGGAGAAGCACTTGCAGGAGACAATTCTCAGAACATTGACCCAAAGGTAGCATTGTCACTCTATTTGTCTGTTGAGTTCTTCTTTATATAATTACAACTTCTAACTTGCAGGAGCAAGAGCAGGATGTTTTTTCTGTTATTTTAACGCCTTGATTGTTTATAATAAGTTTTGTAATTGTTAATTAGAAGTTTAGATGGAAACTCACGGGTTGACTTAGTGGTTAAACACCATGCGTTCACAGGTTGTAGAGACGATTCAAGTTACGAGGATAATGTATTTGATCCTCTGTGTAAAAAAGTTGTGGTGTCAATGACTGACATAGAATCATGTCTATGATCCAATAGACGGGAACTCATGACAAGATAAAAAGTAATAAGTTTAGATGGGTGTATAGGTGGCTTGGATACTTAAAAGGGACATTTTAGGGAAATAAGAGAAAAAGTTTATTAGAGAGGAGTGGCAATGAGCACTTACTGAAAACAAAAAGAATTGAAGCATTTTCCTATTTCATGATGTTCTCGGCAGTGTTTCTGAATTTGTTTTTTATGGTTGGATACAGATAACCATGGCCATCGCAAGGGAAGTGGCAGCAGTGACTCGCCTTGGCATTGAGGTGACTACAATGGATTCTTTTTAGACTAATACATTTCTGTTTCTTCTGATGTGGTTTTTCAGCTGCGTCCTCACAACTTATAGTGCATTTGGCTAATTGAGTGAGATTTGCAGTAGTTTTGGGGGATTGTTATTGATTATTGATGTGTTTTACAAATTAATCTTTTGAAGTGTTACATGGATCTATTTTGTATTTGGAAGTGAAATTGGGAGAGTCCACTGCAAGTTAGAACATTTTACTTGAACTTATTCAAAGCTTTTTAACTGGTTTTTAGATTTTGGTGTTATGAGTTGGCTGGCTTATGTTTCAGGTTGCACTAGTAGTTGGTGGAGGTAACATCTTCCGTGGATCCTCCTGGGCTGGAAGTAGTGGACTAGACCGCTCGTCTGCTGATTATATTGGGTGATTTCCTCAATCTTTCTCAAGTGCCTACCTTAGATCTTCTGTCAGAACTCTTTTTGCGTGCTCACAAAAGTCTGTTAATTTTATCTCATAGATAAAGTCAGGGCTCTTCTGTGCTGGTTGTTCATTTGCATTTCCAATTTGCCATGATCCAATGTACTTTGGGTCACTAAAAGTGTATAATACGGTTGAAGTAATACTCCTCGTTTTGCTAATTTTGTTTAATTTATCCTCTAGGATGTTGGCCACTGTCATGAATGCTATATTTCTTCAAGCAACAATGGAGAGTATTGGCATTCCTACTCGGGTGCAGACTGCATTTCGTATGTCTGAGGTTGCAGAACCATATATACGGAGAAGGGCTGTGAGGCATTTGGAAAAAGGAAGGGTTGTTATTTTTGCTGCTGGAACTGGAAATCCATTCTTTACCACAGATACTGCTGCAGCACTCCGATGTGCAGAGAGTATGTTATAGTTTTATTGTTGTGTGACCCTACCTGTTTTTATCCTAAAAATGGATTTAATTTTTTTGTTTTAAATTTAGTAGGAATAAGCTAAACTTTCCTTGTCTTAGTTTTATTTTCTCTGTTTTGTTTGGATATAGGATTAGGAAAGGGAAGTGTTTGGCTAATCCCTTTCCAACATACTTTTTATATAAGGAAAACTCATTCATTTAATTCAATTTGGTTCATAATGTGAATTCATTTTGCTTATTTATGAAATTTGAGTGAGTTAAGGTGTTTTATAATTCCTAACATTTTTTTGAAAATATTATCTTGTAATATTTCTTTTCATGATTTTTTCAAAATCAAGATTAAATTATTCAAAACTTTCTTTTAAGATTTGAGGTAATCGGTCCACAATTAAGTTAAACCCCTCATGGGTTTACATCACTACCACACTAAGTCTCTCTGTTTATTGTTGATGGCTTTATTTACAATGTTATCTCTATCACTTCTTGGCCAGGGATGTAGATTTTTTACGTCAATTTGTTAATGTCTGTGCTAAATATGTTTTCACATTAGTATACGAGGTGAAGTATTGCAGTGGCTAAATTATATTCCATCGTTTATTCAGTTAATGCAGAGGTTGTACTGAAAGCAACAAACGTTGATGGAGTTTATGAAGACGACCCAAAGCGTAATCCACAAGCACGTCTTCATGACACACTAACATATCAGGAGGTAACTTCAAGAGATCTGTCAGTGATGGACATGACTGCGATAACTTTATGCCAGGAAAATAATATTCCAGGTAACATCGTGCATATAAACCTTTTATATGAACTTTTTTTTAATTAGTATTAGTTTAATTGTCTTCTTACCCCATCTAAACTGAAGTGACTCACCTCGATAAGCTGTCTCTGTCCTTCCCTTATGATGCAGTTGTTGTCTTCAATCTAAACAAACCTGGTAACATTGAGAAAGCTATTAAAGGTGAGAGAGTTGGCACTTTGATTGGGGCAAACTGGAATTCTACCGTATACGAACATGAAAATATTTGAAGTCTAATTACCAATTGATTCTTCTTGTGTTTTTCCTATACAACCTTCCTGGTGAGGATGCCAAAAATGTTAGGTGCATTATTAGGTTTTGATGGATTTTTGAAGGGTGCTGTTGAGTCACAACTTTGTAAATATAACAAGTTAGCTTATTATTTGATGTTTCTCTCCAGGTTTGGCATAATTTTACCTTGCCATCTTGTGGTTTAAGCAAAATATATTTCACTCCTGAACTTTGCTCCGTTTGCATTGATTCGGTGTTTTTCTGTCACCCTACCCCCTTATTGTCACGAAGTAAGAAGTTCATCATTGGTTCGAAACAAACGTAAACTTTTGCTATCCTCCTTTCTGAAATGTGATTCAGAGGAATTGGAATTGGGATGGTACTGATTTTTATCACCCTCATTCCATTTTCATCCAAAGCAGCTGAAAACCATTGTTTTGGAAACAAAATCAGAAAAAAATAGAAAAAAGAAGAAACGAAAAGTAAATAGCATATTCATGTTTGAAATTTTCGTTGCCTTAGGTTACACATCTTTGCACACGATTGTTTTCATTTCCAACTTATCATTCTCTGAGTCTGGGAATTGCATTTTGATGTTTTCTTATAGCTTGGAACTACCCATCTCAATTAACTATTCTTCCTAAGGGCATAACAATGTGAACATGAAGTGCAGGTTTATGTTGAATCATAAGTACTGCATAGTGAGTCTTTTATGCGTGTGTTCACATGTCATTATTTATTTCAAACTACTAAATTTAAGTGTGTTCTTCGTTAAAATTGAAATTGATACCAAACAAATATAGATTTGGAGGGCCTTTAACGTGTTTGATTATTATACTGACATCAATAGTCACAACTTGAATTCGGGAGTTATTTTGGCAAGGTTTTCTTATCACTGTGACCCAAAACATTTTCTTACAATCCTGCTCTTAAAGAAACTCGTTTAAATACAGCAAAATTATATAATTTAATTAATTTCAGAAACTTTATCCTTTGTTCTTAAAAATTATTTATTTTAGTTCTTATAAATGTTACTTTGATTTTTTTTAGTCCGTATAGGTATATTTTCTTAATATATTATTGTGTATGTTGTCTAAACTTTCAAGGATTAAAAATAAATAAATTATAAAGACTAAAGAGGTATATTTAATTGGGATTTTTAGAGATTTTTGTTGTCAAAAAAGTCTCATGGTAATCAATGAAAAACATTAAACATTAAAAAAAAGATATAATGATATTTAATCGAGACTACTGGAATTTTTTTAGGGATAATAAAAATCCAGTGATGTTTAATTGAGATTTTAAAAGATTAAAAATAGAATAATCTTGTATCCATTATCATACAAATTCCAATCATTTATTTTGTTGACTGTTTTATGGATATTGTGTGACTTATTTATTTACATATATAAATGTTATTCTTAAAAAAATAATTTCATCTAGAACATATTTGAGACTTTTCTTTTTTCATTCAAACCTTTTTCAATATCACTAGTGGTAACAATATAGTTATCCTTTCTGATTGTGGGAAATGTGATCATGAAGGTAAAGTTTCTACTCCTTATAAATGAATTTTTTTTCTCTAAATTATACGTGCAGTCACTCTTCTCTCTTATTCTTCTTCTAGTGAGGCAGAATGTCAAAAGAAATTATATTAAACATCAATCTTTCTTTCTTGGTCACAAAGAAGAACATTCCTGGTCACAAAGAAGAACTTTCTTGGTCACAAAGAAGAACTTTCCTGGTCACAAAGAAGAAGAAGTTGAAAAATCTATAGTGCAGCTTCTTGGGACCAAATTTAAACTAAAGAAATAGATGAAAGAAAATAAAGGGCAATCCATGGAAACAAATGAAGTGAGCATAATGTGTAGTGCAGCACAGAGTAGTGGATCACTGAATGACCATAGTTTGAAACTTAGAATTGAAGAGTCGTGATGTTGTAATTTTATTCTTCCCTTTGGAACCACAAACAATATCTACGCACTACAAAACTTGTGCCACAAAAGTCAGCCATAGTTGAATTTTCCACCATTTCCCCTTTCCAAACCTAATCAATAATCACCACACCAAAAAAAAAAAACGGAAAGTGGTAATGAAAATTAAAATTAGTCGAATAGATTAAAGATGTCGGGCGACGACAGCGGAGAAAACGCGGCGGCGGAAAACAGCCCCGACGGACTTGAGACGAAGCTGTTAGTTGACCAGAATGGGCTCAGGTCGTGCCAAAACGACGTTGTCTGTGACTCGGAGAAAAACCCTGGCGATATCGGAGGCAACGTTGCCGGCGACAATATTCCGGGGAACTGACCCACTTCCACTCCTTCTATCATCAACGCCACATCCTCCTCTCCTCCGTGATCCTTCTCCCTTTCCGATGGACTTGTCCTCTCGATTGCGGCTAGCCTCGCTGCCGGCGAAACGTCGCCGGAGGATGGTCCGGTGAGGCGCTGGACGACGTTCATGAAGTCGTTGACGGGGACGTGGTGGACTTTGGGAGACACGGTGTAGATTATCACCGGCTTTCGGTTCTCCGGTGGCGGCGCTGGTAGGTGCGCGGTGGGGGGCAGCGGCGGCTTACGGGTCTTGTGGATGGTGTGGGAGTCTTTGCTAACTCTGAGCGGCGGTGGACGCGTCCCTTGGAGCTGGAGCTCTTTCTTCCCCGGCGGGGAAGATGCTGCGGCGCCACTGCCGGAGGGAAATTCCGGCAGGTTCATGGCAGAGGTTGTTGATGGAGAGGAAAAGAAGATTGTTATTAAAAAGAGGGCGTTGTTGTTGTTTTGTTGGATCTCAAATTAGCAAGTTTGTAATAATTGTTAATTTATTAGAAAGGAATGCCAAAAGAGAGACTTTGGAGTTTGTTGTTTGAACCAAATAAATCATTTTAATTTTGTTTTTGAGATCAAGGAAATAGATGAGCATTTATTGACCAATAAATGTTTATAGGTCAAAACACGTGTTCTTCTAGTGTTGACAATGAAATATTTCCTCAATAATTAAATTCTTATTAACTTGTCTGTTCTGGCTTATGACACGCCTCATTTGTATAAAACTGGTTGTTGTTTGACACCAATTTTTGCTAGGTAACATTATCGTATCAAATAAACAAAATCACATTCTTAAGTTTTGTTCTTGATGTGTGTGGTGATTCAAAATCCATTTTTATGTCTAATAATTTGCTCTGCCACTGATCAGATCTCTACCAAATGTGATTTTGTCCAACATGGCCATAATTTACATGTTTGATGGATCACATTCTAATGTTTTGTTTGGATTGGGAAGAAAAATTGAGAAAGTTGATTTAAGATGATTTGAAATTTGAAAGGAAAGTCTCAAGAAGGTTAAAGTGTTTAAATTAAAGTAAATAAAGTAAAAAATATAAAGTGTTTACATATATACATAAATCAAATCACAGCACATCATACATATATAAAAGTATTAAGTGAACTTTAAATCTAACTCAACCTTATAAAATCAGTTTTTAAGATGAGGTTTGCACTAACTAATATACTATAAAGGGTGTTGACATGAGATCTCCAACATTTTTCTTTTAGGTCGATGCTGTGTTACATGATAATTAATGTTACCTGAAACAAGACTAAAATAAAGCTTGAGTGTACTAACTCTTTGAGTGAAAGACTAGTTGGTAAAGATTATGCAATCATTTCTCAAGAAAGCTTCAGAACGAACTCATAAGATAAAGCAAAGAACTTGACTTAGAAATATACAATAGGTGAAATGCGAGAGAATTGGGCTGGATTCTAAATAAAAAACATGGTGCTAAATAAGATACAAGATGGATTTTACTTCCTGCATCCCTCATTTTTAAACCTGATCCCTTATAATTTCCAAAATGACTATTTTACACTTTTCGAAATTCATTAAATACATTATAGAACATATTAGGATTTCTGGAACAAGTTAAAGATTTTGAAACGTATGAAATACATTCTATAATAAATCTTTTAGAACAAGAATTTTGAAATAAACTTTTCGAACGTATATAGTATCTTTCAGGATATATTTTTTGGAATGAGTTTTTCATAACAAAATTCATGAAAATAGATTATGTTTATTATTCTTCTTCTTCTAGTTTCAGGTTCTCTTTCTTTTCTTCTTCTTCTTCTTTTGCAGTGGTGATGGTGCAGAAGCGGCGTCATTTCACCCAATTATGAGGGTGCAGGTTCATAAATGGGGTGCAGGAAATAAAAGCCCTACAGTGTTGGTACAAATTAGTTTTAGGCAGGCCCATATGAAGAGAGGGATTGCGCAGATGAAATAGAAGAGTTGAACGGCCCAGTTGAGTAGTAAGATATAATAAAAGCTAAGAAAAAAAAATCGTGATTAAGAATTCACAAGAGAAAAACTATAGGTGGAAGATTAATTTTGATAAGTCCATTAATAAAAGTGGGGCACCTTCCTTAAATTTGAAATATTTGGCTAAATTTTACTTTGAGTTGGTCTTGAAACATTTATATGTTTAGGAAATGGATGTATTATTTAATATCATGCTTGAATAGAAGAAGCAGAATAAAAATCATAAAAATAAGTTCAATTTAAATCGCAAAACTCTGATTTAAAATCAATTCAAACGAAACAATAAATATTTTTTACAATTTTATATTTTGCACATATTTTAGTTCTGTACACATTTAATTATATATACTATATTTTGAATATATAAATCAAGTTAATTAGTGTTAAGGTAGTTTTGTGTTTGATTGCTCGGTTCAAAATTTAAATTAAACACCTATTTTTATCAATTTTTAAATTCTATTTTCCAACATTAATTCAACATATCAGGGTCATATCATTTCTGATATATTATACGAGTAAACTTTTATTTAAATAAAATATTAATCATATATTATAAATTTAACAACAAATAAAATATCAAACTAAAATTTACTATTTTATAAAAGGTACAAGAACTTAATTTAAACAATCAAAACTAAAAAATTAAATCATTTATATGAAAAAATGTCATTCAAATCAAAGAAACTAAATCACTTATATAAAAAAATATCATTCAAATCAAAGTACTGCTATCTTGGCCGTACCATATTTTAAGTTTGTGAGAACAGAATGAAAACTAGAATGAGAAATATTACTCAAACAAATATTTATTAGTTAAATGTCACTTATTTTTATTATTATTATAAATATTAATAATAATAATAATAATAATAATAATAATAATAATAATGTACTAGTATGGGTGAGATCGAGATTCGGTCATCCTGACCGAGATCAGGAAAATCTGGCCGATACAAGGGAAACTTGGCCGATACAAGGGAAACCACCACAACCGATTAATGCTCAAATCAAGGTCAGTGAAGTTAATATATCATTAAGGATTAAGTAATACAGTCATAAGTGTGATCCATTCCACTAATTCAGACCCAATAAGGTAAGTCCATTAAAATAATATAAATAGCGCGATTTTCAAGAAGAAAAGTACGTCATTTATTACTGTGCACCTACCCGAGTGTCGATCACCCGCTTTACTGACTTGACCGTCAGAGTGCCTTCTGCAGGTAACTTCCCCATTTTGGCGTTCACCCGAGACTGAGAGCTGAAGGAAAGATACAAAGACAAGAAGGATCCCAGCAACACCCTAATAACCTGCTCAAAAAAAGGAAGAAGACAAAGATTTCAACAATTCTCATCTCTCTAACAAGAACAAATAATAATTATATATTAATTATATTATGTTGGTTGGAATGTTTGAAGTAATCTTAAAACATATAGATTGGTTGAAGTCGCGTGAACTAAGATTTTTTTTTTTAAAATATTTAATAATCTAGTTCTAATGTTCAAAGTATCACCAATAAAAAATAGTTTAATAAAATTTTGTTCTTAATTAAATTGTTTTCACTGAGTAGAATGATTTTCGGATAGCGAATTTGCGTGATTAAGAAAAAGGAAAGTCTTGAGAGAGATAATTCTAGAATACATTGAAAATACATAGTTGTGTCATTTTCATGATTACTAAAACAAAGAATTAAGATAAGGATATTCCGACAGTATACCTCAGCAACATTTTTAACCTATTTTATTTATAAAAAAAATTATTCCTTGATTTAATATATATTAAGCTTATCAGCACTGAACCTCATCTATGATCTGTCACCACAGAGGTGCTGTTTCCACCGCCATTCCATGTTATATATAATAAATCCAAACCTCACACTAATTTCCACTTCTCTTTTGACTTTCACAAAACGGAGATGGCAAGTTTAGAGGAAGACGAGTTGGTACAAATGGTGCAAGATTTTATAGAATCCGAATCAACATCCTCCACAACTTCCACTTCCTCAAATTGCCACACCTTAAGCCACACAACCCAATATTTTATTCTGCAGGTAGGTACTGTTCTATGTCTCCAGTTTTTTCTCCATCTTTGTCTTGGTTTTAAGGTTGTCTCTTATCTGTTTTCTCTATGTTGTTTATGGTTTCAGGATGTTCTAAGGAGTGAGGGTGATGCAGCAGCTGAGGCTAAGGTGTTGAAGTGTGTACTGAAGCATATGAGAGGTAGAAAGGTTGCAGAGAAAAGAACTAGTCTCAGTAGATGGCTTGCTATGAGGATGAAAATGGATGGCCTTAATGCTTCTATATGCCACACGTCTTGGGCCACCTCTTTGGGTTGTCCTGCTGGTGGGTCTTTCTTTATCTGCCTTTTCACCACTTCTAGTTAAATCTGTGTACCCAAATGAAATATCCAAATTTGGACTTCAATTGCTACATATTTGGATTATTTGGTTTACTGTGCTAAGGAGATAGGTGTAAAAATTTAAGGCAGACATGATGTACCCTTTTGGTAGTTCTTATGTTAAAATTTGAAATCTGTCCTTGGATGTCAAAATTAATGTGGGGACACAAGGCACTATGGACTATGAAGTGAAATTTATCCTTTTTTTTTGTGTTTGTGCAAACATGAACAGGTGAATACGAGTATATTGAGGTGATACCAGAGGATGAGGATTATGGTAAACCTTTGAGGGTGATTGTAGATATAGATTTCAGGTCCCAATTTGAAGTTGCGAGGCCTACACAACACTATAAAGAATTGACAGATTCAGTTCCTGACATTTTTGTTGGGACTGAGAAGAAGCTGTGCAACATAATTTCCTTGCTGTGTTCTGCTGCTAAACAGTGCCTAAGAGAGAAGGGTCTTCACGTGCCTCCATGGAGAACCGCTTCATACATGCAAGCCAAGTGGCTCTCCGTGAGTCGAAAAGAGGCTAACCATGCAGGTGGTGGAAGAGAAACTTATGTGGGATCAAACGGTGATGTCATTGGTGATGAACATACTGATATTATTGGTGAGTGGGTACCTCCATTACTGAAGCCCAAGAAAAGAGATTTGGGTGGTGGATCTAGTTTGTCAAATCAATTATCTAACATGAGTCTAAACTATTGTTGCTAGCTAGGCGAGTCTCTTTATCCTCAGAACTACCCAATTTTGGTCTCGATTTTGGACTTCTTTCTGCTGAACTCTGTGATCAACATCACAAGTATTTTTGTATTGCCATAAAATAAGCACACTCAGCACAGAAAAGAAACAAATAACCACTGCTTACGTTAGTTTTGGAGTTTAGTTCTTATTTTGTGAGCAAGCAGTGCCTGTAATCCACTGGAGGATCCTGTTGTTGAATAAAGGAATATCCTTATCTGTTTCATTTTTTTTTCTGCTTCAAAGGTTTTCAAGCTATGTATGTGAACCATGTGCCTTTAGATGAGAATAACATTTTTCTAAGAATCACATTTTTCTGATTTAAGAATATCCTTGAATTTGTTTCTAAGGCAATCTAGGGGTAATTTCCACTTGAACTTGGAAATGTTGAGAGACAAAGGTTATATATTTTCGTGTTTTAAATGTAAAACGTGGAATGTTTATACCATGGATGTGGATAATGTTGGAAAGGAAAGATATGATTCCTTCTTTCTGCCCCTTGTTCCACACCACACTTTTTTTTTAACTTTGGAACTTTTAATATATTTTCTATTTCTATTCTTATATATGGAATGTTTACTTTTGTGTAAAAAAAACGAAATGTTTATATAAAAGTAATTTAATTCGCATATACATCACTCAGAAATCGACACGAAAGTACTCCACGAGATAATTAAATTGAAAATGCTTTTACTTGGAACTCAAAATATTATATTGACGTTTTTAATTTGTCTTTGTAACTAAATTCAATAAGATCAACTTGGTGACGAAATATGAATAATTTGCATAACAATTTTTGGTTTAATTCTTTAAGCTACATTGTTTCATACATGGATTGTTGGAGGCAATGTAGGAGAGTTGATGAAATCGATTTGTATTAATAAAAATGTTAAGAAATGAGAGGTATGAAATTGATGGGTCCACATATTAAGCTTCTTCGGGTAAGACTTTAGAAATGAGACAAATTCAATTTGAATTATGATTTTATTTAAATTGTCTCGTTTGTCCCACTTGTTTTTTCATGTAATGCACCTATATAACTAATTATCTTTCAAGTATAATCGATTATATAATTTTTTAAATAGTATAGTGTAAATGTTTACCTAATTCGATTATATAGTTTTTTTAAATAGCATAGTAAGAATTTACCTAATTGATTATGCATGATTTTATGTATATTCATAATCTACATGTCTATAGTCTATATTAGGAGTCCTAATAAATCAATTATACATTATTGATAATCTGTTAAAACTGAAAGAAGCTGAAAACAAAAGAAAAAGAAATAAAAACAAAATAAAGTATAAATTACATTTATATTTGTTTGAAGATAACGAAACCCAAAAATAAAAAAATTGTCATTTTAAATAATAATGAATAAATAAATTAAAAGTTATAATAACAAAGTTGCACATTTATTATGAAGAGAAGAAACTTGGAAAAATATCAATTTTATATTTTATTTCTTTTTATATTTAAGTGAAAAAAAAGTAAAAGATGTGGTTAAATATTTCTTTGTCAGTTTTTTCCTGCTGCGTTTTTTGTTTGTTTCCCTAATTAGTCACTCTCACTTCACACTTTCCTTTAAAATGCTAAATAACCATTGTAATATTTTATTATTAATAAAAAAAGACTATTTTAATCTTGTTGGAGTTTATCATTTTTTTTTAAATGAGTATATATGTAGGTACACAATCAATTAATTTTTGGATTATAAGTTTTTTTGAAACCTCTAATATACACCTCTCACACCGAATGATAATTTGTGTGTAAGATAACATATTATAAATGATTCGATAAGATCAATAAACTAACAATAGACCTTAAATTATTATGTGGATCTTCAACATTGCAATGTGTGAATATTTTAAATAAAATCAATATTAAATTTAATCTTTAGTTGTGTCTATCATAAACTAACTAATATTTGAACGACTCTTCCTCTTTAAATCCATAAGAAACTTGAGAGAGTACGAGTACAGAAATCCGAGTGGTGGCAATTATGAGTACATAGAGACAGCAAATTTGTGACATTAGCCTCCATTAGTTAGTTGTCAATAGTTGTTGTAGCTTTCTGATCCTAGGAATTACGTGTGTTCATGTAAGAAAACAAGGTAGCATTAAAGTATATAGAAGAAATAAAACGTGGAATCTAGCCATCCTCTAACCTAGTTTGTTTTTATTGCTCAGAATCTGCAAATATGGGTGTCTTTCACTGCATATATTTTTGAGATTTTATCACCCACAAAATGGAAGAGAGAGAGAGAGATGAGTACTATCATATAGAGGAACATTGAAAACCGTATATAAATACTATCCAAAAAAAGTGACTAGACGGAAGGAGATAGAGATGATTAGGTTATGGATGAGAGGGTAGGTTTTGGAAGGGAGGAAGAGATAAAAAAATGAATGGAACATTGAATAAGGTGTAACCATGTCAATGAAACCAGTGGCAATGGGAAAAACATGTGGCAGCAAAACCATGGGAAACTAGGTGACGTATACGACAAATAGACATGTCCCTTTCGCTTTTCATTTTTAATCCAATCATCTTTTTTTGCTTACTACGATGCACTTCTTCCACTTTCATCGTTTCATTTCTACACACGTATTCAAGTGCTAAATCTCACATAATACATCGCACCACATTCGCTACGTTTATAATCTACACAACCCTTTCAATTCTTGTCCATTTCTATGTCAATTATTGAGTTCATTAAATATACTTTCTTCACCATCTCATCATTTTTTATATTTATATCATCACCTTTTTCAATCATTAAATGCCATCTAATCATTTCTTTCGCTTATCTTATTATAAGAATAACCGCTAAGATAATATATATATATATATAAAATTAATTTGAGAGAAATATTAAGAAAATAATAATTATTATATGTAATATTATTATATCTAATTATATACAATTAATTTAATAATAATAGAATCTGAATTTCTATCTAATTAGATTATAATTTGGAGGAAAAATTCTCTACATTACTCTATATTTTTTATTCATAAAGTTAAAGTGATGTAAATATACAAATAAAATAATAAAAACATTTTTTTCCTTTTCCATCTTCTTACGTACAATTTTCTTATAAACACTAACAAATTCTTACAATATTGCATTTGCCCTTGTATCACTATCTATGCATGCATACATGGTAATTTCTTCGCACTGTGTTTTCTCTTTCAGGCTACCTGTATGCCTTAAGAGTAAAGCTCCAAGGTAGAAAATAAAAGTTTATGATTCCTTTTATTAACCTTCTTACTGTATTTTTCACATTTTTATTGATGTTTGATAGTACTAAACCAGTGATTTGGTTAGTGAAATAGTATAAAAGGATATTTGTAGCTATCTTTGGAAGATAATTTTAGGTGTTGGATACTGTCAGCCACTAATTTCTTCAAATGCTAGCGCACTTTAGTTCAACATAAAGTGAAAATTGTAATGAAGAGAGACAATTATATGTCTGATAACGTTTCAGGAATAGTTAAGAATATACCCTATTTGACATCAAACATATGGATTGGGACCTTAACTCTCTTCCAAAGAAAACTTGTTTCATTAATTAACGGTTAACTTAATATCTACTACACAGTACGTTTTATTCTCAACACTTTTAAATAAATGATTGAGAAAACACAAGCCTGTTGATCATAGTTGGCACCTAATAAAATGCAAAAAGTACTATTTATTTGATCAAAGTTTAGTGATTAGCTTAAAAATCTTAAAATTAAGCCGTGCTGATACCGTAGATACTTTGCTTAACTAATTGATTGTTAATTGACTTCCTAAACGACTAAAAGTGCAAATTTGAACTGTACTGCGCAATCACATCTTCCTCGTAGTAATGTTAATCGATCTATAATTGGATAATTACATAAACATAATTAAAAGGGCTAAAAATAGAAGAAAAACTAGAATTCAGAAAAATATATTGAAAGATAAAAGCAAAGTTGGTGACTCTATCCAAAAGTAAAAGAAGCCGAAGGAAATGAGAAAAATTCTCAGAGACGTTACTCTGTCAGAATGTCTACATTGACTCAAACTTCCCAACTATGTCATAATTATCTTTGTTCTCCACAAGCCTCTAAATTACTCTACTTTTTCCAGATATCTCAACCTCCATCTATCTCTCATTTTTACAACATAATAAACTTTTTCTCTGCGTATAAAATCTCTTAGAGGATTGTGGTTTTGAGGTTGAAGAGGACGTGAAAATTTATACTGCATTAGACACAGATGTTTTATGTTTGATCGGTTTATGAAATCATGTAAAGATAGTTTCCAAGTTCTTATTTAGTTTTGTCCACAATTCCATTATACAGATCTAATAGTTGTTTGAACTATATTTTATCTTGGGCTATAATCAGTTCATATTGGTTAGTCGTGCAGATGTTGCTGTAGCTGAAAAGTGAAAAGATAGAAGAATGGCTACTTCCCCACGTGGCCTTAAAACCGTTTTCCAGCATCCATGTGAGTTCCTTCTTTTACACTTTCTGCTTTACGTTCTCAACTTATCATTGGTAATAAGCTCTTAAGGGGTGTTCCCTCCATTAGTTTGAAAAGTTCAAAGCGAAAATCACTTTTTAGGTCCATTTTTCATTTTCATAAGGTCTAATATCTATTTCGTGCTTCATATACTAAATGCAGACGCTGACACCAAAACCTGCGTGTGGTTCTAATGTGCTAATTAGAGAAAAGTTAGCTACAGATAGCACCCAAGCAACTTAAACAAGCGGCGAAAATTTGATTTTATTTTTTACATATTTGATAGTACCATGTGATTTTTATTATTTTAATCAACATATTTACTTTAATATAATGACTCTAAATATTCTTTAATAAACTGCATACATTACAATCCACCTCTGACTTTTACTTCTTCCATAGGTTAAAAATAGTGTATAAATATAACAAGTCTAATTGAATGTTTGCAGGGATTATGTCAAAAAAATTAGAGCAAAGTATATTTTTTACCCAACTTGGACCATTGGAGTGGGCCTTACAAGATAACGACAATATAAAATTAATGAGCCCAGCAAGATCATTTTTCTTCCTGCACCCACAATTTTCTAAATTCCGAAACTGACCTTGACCTTTTATTTGAAAAAGGACACCGAGGTTACCAGAAATTGGGATCTGGGTGGGAGTGTGCTACGGATTCATCAATCTGGAACTGAATATTTTTTTTTCTAGATGAGGGGTGTTCCAGAAGCATATTTTGCATAAAATATTGCTTTCCGGATTGCTGAATCCGGAAGCCTAATTCTGTTACGGATTGATGGATCCAGAATGTTTGTTTTTGAATTATGGATTATGTGAATCCAGAATGCATATTTCTGTTACAGATTGGTGGATCCAGAATGCTTTTTTTGAATGTAAAATGCATATTTTGAATTACGGATTGGTGGATCCAAAATTTTACCGAAAGTGCCAATCCAAATTTTTTCCAGATTCCATAATCCAGAATGTAAAAAAAATAAATACAGTTCAAGTGCATTTTAGGATTTTTAAAAAATAATAAGAATAATTTGATCTTTACATAACATTGTGGAGATCCAGTAAGAAAAATGTAGTGGTACAGGAAGAAACTGCCTCCAAAACGTTCTTTACATGGATATTTTTATTCTTAACCACTCAAAATGACTAATCATTACCCTTCTCTGTTATTACGACAAGATTACGACAAGAAGTGGTTTAGAAGCAGCAGGGTGGAAAATTAGGACAATGCAAAGGATCAGAAACCCAAAGGCTGAAAAAGATGCTTACAATGAATGCAACTACAGCAAGTTCCGTTTGTGGCAGCTTACAATTACGACAAGATAATATTCATTGGTGCAGATTTGATCATTCTAAGAAATATAGATTTCCTATTTGGGATGCTAGAAATCACTGCAACAGGAAATGATGGCACACTTTTTAACTCGGGTATATATCATGGTGGTTGAGCCATCAAATTGCACATTCAAGCTCCTAATGGATCATATTAATGAGTTTGGCTCCTACAACGGAGGGGACCAGGGATACTTAAATGAAATATTTACATGGTGGCACCGAATACCAAGACACAAACTTTTTGAAGCATTTTTGGGTTGGAGATGAGGAAGAAAAGAAGAAAATTAAGACTTTGTTATTTGGTGCTGACCCTCCAATTCTATATGTCCTTCACTATCAAGGAATGAAGCCGTGGTTGTGCTTTTGGGACTGCGATTGTAACTGGAATGCTTATATCTTTCACGAGTTCGCAAGTGATGTTGCTCATGAAAGGTGGTGGAAGGTGCATGATGCAATGCCTAAGCTTTTGGAACAGTTTTGCATGTTGAAGTCAAAGCAGAAGGCCCAGTTGGAATGCGATCGTAGGCAAGGTGAAATTGCAAACTACTCAGATGGGCATTGGCGAATCAAAGTTAAACATAAGAGGTTGAAGAAAGGCATGGATAAGTTGTGTTCATGGAAAAACATGTTGAAGCATTGGGGTGAAACCAATTGGACTGATGATGAGTCTTATTATACTCCAACACCACCTGCCATTGCCACAACATCCCTTTCTGATCTGAGACATGTGAATTGAGCTTTCTACCTTTCTTGCAAATGTTAATAATTTTCTTGGTGCAGAAAAATGGCATCAAGGGAGAAAATTGTCCTGCTTCAGTTTTGAATGAATATGGTCTATTCTACACTCTTTTTTGGTGTGTGTACTGAGTCTACTCTACAGTCTGATCAAGTATTATGACAAATCTCATCAATTCAATTTCAAAAGCAAGTGAAAAATCACTTTTGGGTATTGTAAATATATGGGAAACACCAGGGACGGAACCAAGTAAAAAACTCTCGAACAAAGTGAAAAACTCTCGGAGGCCAATTAAAAATCTGAAATTTATTCAATCTGTGTAATTTTATCGAAATATTATAGTTTTTTGTCTTTAAAATAATCCAAAAACATGCAATATATATATATATATATATAAAGATATAATATTACAAATGTTAATAATAATTTTTCATGAAGAACTTTCATGAATTTTGCAATGAAGTGATATTTATTTTAATAATATTATTGTAGAAAACTTCAATAATTCTATTATATTGAAATTAATTATATTAATTATTAAAATATTTTATAAAAATAGCAGTGAATAATTATTGAAGAAGATTTATTTTAAACACTAGAAAGCTTTGGACATTTGGGAAAATAAAAGAAAAGGAAGATTATTTTTTTCATGCTTTAAAAGTAAATTTTTCGTAGACCTCACTCCAAGAAAAGTTTTAACTACCAATTATTTAGTTTCTAAATTTGGTAGTAAAACTTTTAGTTGCTAATTAAATACCAATTTAAAAACTATTTAATAATAATAGAAATTAATTTAGAAACTAATTTTTTTTTTAGTTTTTAAAATGGTTTTTAATTTAGTTAATATTATAATTAATTATTTTAATATCTAAAAATTGATTTTTATTTTATGATTTTGTTATAGTGTTTTTAAGAAAAAAAATAAAAAATAATAGTGATTAGTACAGTTGTGGTTGAGGTTTTAAATTCAACACATAATGGTTGGGGACAGATGAATAATGGTTGAACCAACACACATATTATTCAACTATATTCTCTTAGCAGAACCACTCTCTGACAAACTAGTTCAATGGGTGATTATGAGCCACAATATTCCAAGTACACATGGAACCAACAAACCTGGTCATTATTATATTGATCTGTGAGGAATAAGAGCATTTGTATACAAAGTGGATAGCCCTATATTGCTTATTCATCCTAAAGCAGGTAGTGCAGGTAGTGGACAAACCACTGATTCCTATGTGTGGCACCAATTTCAAAGACTCCAGAAACAAGTTGCTAATGGATTATTACAGTGCCTAATCAAATCCCAAAAATAGCATTAGTGCAGCAATGCAAATTTAGGTGAACATTGCACTATGCCCAACCTTTCATTTATTTATTACATAGCCTAAAGTAATGAGACAAATTTACGAAAATATAAAGTTTTGTCCAGTCTCAAAAACTTCCAAGAATTATACCTTTTGGAAAATAAAATGATGAATGGTGAACAAACTCTGATGTGAACTGTGAAGCATTCAGTTTTGATTTGGAATATTTTTGAAGAACTTTCCGCAACATGTGACTACTGCCAACACTATCAGTTCTTCATGTCAACAAGAATAGTGGTGCTATTCTGCAGTGCTCAAGTCAATGAAAATGTGGACTGTGTTGTTGGTCACTGCGTATAAAACCATTGTTAGATAACTACAAATTATCACGCATCTATGTATTACAAGTGATTAGATTTTTAATCTATAAATGTAACCTTCGTGTTATCTATCTTCTAGGGTACTTTCTTTATAAAGATCTACTTAGATACTGCATTATAATTATTTTCTATCATCTCATTGATTGATTCTATCTACAATCTATGTGATCCAATTTATTCAATTGTCTATGTATTTATTGTTGGTACAAGGCTTTCTATTGTGATTGAAAACTAACGTGAAATTTACTAAGAGAAACTTGAGAGAGTTTGAAAGTATTGAAATTGGGAATTTTATTAATCGAAAACAGAGCATTACAACAACAACGTAATCTCAAGT